>OHIR01000537.1_pt1 | contig 24555 bp, 20 predicted proteins | sample 1568301 | NCBI WGS metagenome assembly OHIR01 (sample SAMEA3879539, study PRJEB24766) | human gut metagenome | biome: human-associated habitat; feature: feces | place: USA | collected 1985/1987
GGCCAGCCTGCACATTTGCATGTACGGGCTGACCTTTGCAAACAGCTTCTGCCTAGATCAGAGGATATTTGTCTGTCAATTTCTGAATGATGGCTCTGGCTGCGGGAACCTGTTCCTCGCCGCCCTTGATGACCATGGCAATGGCCTCTGCCACCTGATCCATATCCTCGGTGTTCAGACCTCTGGAAGTTACCGCAGGGGTTCCCAGGCGGATACCACTGGTCACGAACGGAGACTGGGGATCGTTGGGGATGGTGTTCTTGTTGGCGGTGATGTGAGCTGCATCCAACAGCTTCTCCACTGCCTTACCGGTCAGACCGTAAGGGGTCAGGTCTACCAGCATCAGATGATTGTCGGTACCGCCGGAGACAATCTTAATGTCACGGCTCATCAGGCCCTTGCACAATGCCTGTGCGTTGTCCACAATGTTCTTCTGATATACCTTAAAGTCGTCGCTTAATGCTTCCTCGAAGCAGACAGCCTTGGCTGCGATGACATGCATCAGCGGGCCGCCCTGAATGCCGGGGAAAATAGCTTTATTAAAATTGAATTTCTCGTTGGCTTCCTTGTTGCAGAGGATCATACCGCCTCTGGGTCCGCGCAGTGTCTTGTGGGTGGTGGTGGTCACTACATCCGCATAGGGAATGGGACTGGGATGAAGGCCTGCTGCCACAAGGCCTGCGATATGTGCCATATCTACCATCAGTACCGCACCGACTTCATCCGCTACTTCACGGAACTTTTTGAAATCAATGGTACGTGCATATGCAGAAGCACCTGCAATGATCATCTTGGGTCTGCATTCCAGGGCCAGCTCTCTCATTCTGTCATAATCCAGGAAACCGTTGTCATCCACGCCGTAAGGTACTACATGGAAATATTTACCGGACATATTGACGGGTGAACCATGGGTCAGATGTCCGCCGTGATCCAGATTCATACCCATAATGGTATCGCCGGGCTTCAGCACAGCGAACTGCACTGCCATATTTGCCTGTGCTCCGGAATGGGGCTGTACATTGGCATAATCACATCCAAACAGCTTCTTGGCACGTTCGATCGCCAGATTCTCGATGACATCCACGCACTCACAACCACCGTAATATCTCTTGCCGGGATATCCTTCCGCATATTTATTGGTCAGTGGACTTCCCATAGCTGCCATAACAGCCTTACTTACCCAGTTTTCAGATGCGATCAGCTCGATGTGACTGTTCTGACGATTCTCCTCGTCAATAATGGCCTGTGCCACTTCGGGATCTACTTTTTTTACTTCATCCAATGAATACATGCCTCATTCCTCCTTATGTTACGTTAATTCGCTAAACTTATGGTTTAGTATAGCATAGAACCTTTTATTTGCAAAGATAGAAAATGAACAATGTTGGCAGAAGCCCCCTGGTGTGTTAGAATAAACTTTAACATAACTATTCAGAGCCTCATTCGCCATAAAAATTTTCAAAATTATGCTCATTCATGCAAGCAGGATTCGCGAATTTATGCAATTTTTCCCGGCTCTGAATAGTTACAACTTTACGAAAGATGGGGAATTCTCATGTATCATATTATTATCAATCCCGCCTCCCGCTCCGGAAGAGGGGCAAAGATCTGGGCCGAACAGGTGGAGCCGGCTCTGAAAGCAGGCAATACCGAATATCAGACCTATTTTTCCGGGAAAGCCGGAGAAGTCCGACAGCTGGCCGCACAGATCACCGCAGAGCATGCTGCAGAGCCTGACTTAACGCTCATCGTTCTGGGGGGGGACGGCACGATAAACGAGACCCTTCAGGGCATTGCAGATCCTTCCAAAGTCATCCTCGGCTACATTCCCACCGGCTCCAGCAATGATCTGGCCCGAGATCTGGGAATTTCCAAGGATCCAAAGGCTGCTCTCAATCTGATCCTTCATAATAATACTCCCAGAGCCATGGATCTGGGGAGACTGACCTATCTGGACGAAGACCAGCCGGAAGAATCCAGGCTTTTTGCCGTCAGCTGCGGGATCGGCTTTGATGCCGCCGTCTGTGCGGAAGCCATGAGTTCCCGGATCAAGGATACCATGAACCGGATCGGCTTAGGAAAGCTGACCTATCTGGGTATCGCCTTAAAACAGCTGATCACTGCCCACAAGGTCTCCTGCACGCTGACACTGGAGGACAAGGTACATGACAAAAAGGAATCCGTAGAACTCCCCCGTTTTCTGTTCGTGACCTGTATGAGTCACCGTTACGAGGGCGGCGGTTTCATGTTCTGCCCTCCCGCTGTCGATCATGACGGGGTATTGGATCTCTGTTCCGTAGGCAATATTTCCAAGGGATTGGTTCTGCTGGCCCTGCCCACTGCCTTTTTCGGCAAACATTATTTTGTCAAAGGCATCAATGCCCATACCGCCACACAGATGTCCATAACAGCTTCCGCTCCTCTGTGGGTGCATACAGACGGAGAAGTGACAAGAAAGAGCCGCGGTTTCCGGGTGGAATGTCTCCCCGGTGCCATCCGGATGATCACACCTTAAACAGATTTAACACACTCTAAAGATTTTCTTAAGAATGCTTAAGTATTCCAAAAAAGCCTTGATTTTTTTGTTCCGATAGCTATACTAAAATTGATTTTAGAACATAGGTTTTTAGAGAAATGAGGTTTTTATGGAAAAATTACGGATCTTCTATTTGAAATATAAACATGCCATTCCTCTTATTATATATGGCATTATTTACATGGCCTGGTTCGCCTGGCTGGAGAAAAATACTACCGGACATTACCGGATCATACATATGGCGGCGGATGATTATATTCCTTTTTGTGAAGTGTTCGTCATCCCTTACTTTTTGTGGTTTGCCTATGTATCGGCTGTGGTCATTTATTTCTTTTTCAAGAACAAAGAGGATTATTACCGCACCTGTATCTTCCTCTTCACGGGCATGACGATTTTCCTGATCGTATCCACCCTGTGGCCCAACGGACAGCACCTTCGTCCCGCTGTTATGCCGAGAGACAATATCTTCACCCGTATGGTAGCCGCTCTGTATCGGACAGACACTCCTACCAACCTGTGGCCCAGCATTCATGTATATAATTCTCTGGGTGCACACTTTGCCATTATCCGCAGCAAATGCTTTGAGAAGAAAAAGGGCATCCGCATCGGTTCCCTGATCCTGGCTGTCTCCATTATTATGGCAACCATGTTCATCAAACAGCATTCCGTATTTGATGTGCTTACCGCATTCGTCATGGCGGCTGTGATGTACACACTGGTATATCGTTATGATCTGCTGATCGCTGTCAGAGAGTTCCGAAATAAGAGAAAAGCAAAACCGCAGATCGGCTAAAGGTTGTTTCAAAACGTGCGCCGACGGCGCAGCTATAAAAAATGCAGTGACGTTACCCACGCCACTGCATTTCTTTTGCCCTCATTTATGATCTGTTACATTACAATACTTCTTCGCTCTTCTTCAATGCCGAGGCAATGACCGCATCCATATCATAGTAGCGGTATTCCGCCAGTCTTCCGCCGAAGATCACGTTCTTTTCCGTATCTGCCAGCCTTTTATACTCTGCATACAAAGCGCCGTTCTTTTCATCATTGACCGGATAATAAGGCTCATCTCCCGGCTTCCATTCGGAACTGTACTCTCTGCTGATGACCGTCTTCGGGAGATCCTGTCCCTGTTCGTCCTTGCCAAACTCGAACCATTTGTGCTCGATGATCCGGGTCCAGGGAGTCTCACGATCCGTGTAATTCACCGCAGCATTTCCCTGGAAGTTGGGAATATCCAGCACCTCTGTCTCGAACCTGACGGAACGATATTCCAGTGCTCCCAGAGAGTAGCCGAAATAGGCATCGATGGGGCCGGTATAGACAACAGTCTCTGCCAGTTTATCCAGTTCCTCTTTCTGCTCCAGATAATCTGTGTTCAGGCGTACCTCAATGCCCTCTAACAGATGTTCCACCAGCTTCGTGTAACCGCCAATGGGAATGCCCTGATACAACGCATTGAAATAGTTGTTGTCAAAAGTCAGACGCACCGGCAGACGTTTGATAATGAAGGCCGGAAGATCTTTACAGTCACGTCCCCACTGCTTCTCGGTGTAGCCCTTTACCAGTTTTTCAAAAATATCCTTACCCACCAGAGAGATGGCCTGTTCCTCCAGATTTTTCGGTTCCGTGATCCCGGCAGTTTGCCGCTGCTCTTCAATCTTGGCCGCAGCTTCTTCGGGAGTCACCACGCCCCACATTTTATTAAAAGTGTACATGTTAAAAGGCAGTGAGTACAACTCTCCGTGATAATTGGCCACCGGAGAATTGGTGAAACGGTTGAACTCCGCAAATCGCGTAATGTATTTCCACACCTTTGTATCATTGGTGTGAAAAATATGGGCACCGTATTTATGGACATGAATTCCTTCCACGGTTTCCGTATAAATGTTTCCCGCCACATTAGGGCGTTTATCGATGACCAGAACCTTTTTCCCTCTGTCAGTCGCTTCTTTTGCGAACACCGCTCCGTACAATCCGGAGCCGACCACCAGATAGTCGTATTTCATTTCTATATATTTCCTTTCTCACAGTCGCGTTCCTGCGCCTACGTTATTTCCGTACGACAGCCTTCTCACCGAAGACACGTTTCAGAACCACCAGCGTAGCCAGTGTCAGCAGAATACCGATCACCAGACAGATCACCACATTCTGTACAAAACCGGCAATGATATAAGTCACAAAAGAGATTGCCGCCACAGTCAGCACATAAGGCACCTGGGTGGATACATGGTTGATATGATTACACTGCGCTCCCGCAGAAGCCATAATGGTCGTATCGGAGATGGGGGAGCAATGGTCACCCATAACGGCACCTGCAAGACATGCAGCCACGCCGATGATGATCAGATGCTCGGCTCCGGGTACAATAGCTCCGGTCGTGGGATCGGTAAATACGCCGGTAACGATAGGGATCAGAATACCGAAGGTTCCCCAGCTGGTACCGGAAGCAAAGGCTAAGAAACATGCTACAAGGAAAATGATGGCCGGAAGCATATTGGTAAGCCCTGCTGATGCTCCCTGCATCAGACCAGCCACATAGACATCCGCACCCAGCAGACCGGTCATGGTCTTCAGGGTAACAGCAAAGGTCAGGATCAGCATTGCAGGTACCATGGCAATGAAGCCCTGCGTCAGACAGTTCATGGCCTCCTTGAAGGATACCAGTCTTCTGCACATATAGTATACAATGGCAAATAATAATGCAATCAAAGATCCCCAGGGAAGTCCCACGGAAGCATCCGTTGCGCTGAATGCATCGATAAAGCCCACGCCTTCAAAGAAGCCGCCGACATAGATCATGCCGATGACACAGCAGACAATCAGTACGATTACCGGGATCAACAGATCGTAGACCTTGCCTCTGGTGGAACCTTTGGGTGCATTGTCTGCATTGACCACGCGCTCTCCCTCGGTGAACAGGTCACCCTTTTCTCTGGCATTGCGCTCATGCTTTACCATGGGGCCGTAGTCGAAGCCCATCAGCGCCATACCGATGACGAATACGATGGTCAACAGAGAATAATAGTTATAAGGAATAGCTCTTACGAACAGTTCAATACCGGAATAAACACCTTCATCCACCATACCGGATACTGCGGCCGCCCAGGAAGAGATCGGTGCGATCATACAGATGGGTGCTGCGGTGGCATCAATAATGTATGCCAGCTTTGCTCGGGAAATCTTATGTCCGTCTGTTACCGGCATCATAACAGAGCCTACAGTCAGACAGTTAAAATAGTCATCCACGAAAATCAGAACACCTAATAAAAAGGTGGAAAGCAGCGCTCCCGCTCTGGTCTTTACATGCTTTTTCGCCCATTCGCCGAAAGCTGCAGAGCCTCCTGCCTTGTTCATCAGTGCCACCATGGTGCCCAACAGGATCAGGAACATGAAAATACCGATATTCCATGCATCCGCCACGGAATTGATAAATCCTTCATTGATCACCGTATCCAGCGTTGCAATAGGAGAAAATCCGGTATAAATCAAAGCTCCCGTAACAATGCCGATAAACAGTGACGAATATACTTCTTTTGTGATCAGTGCCAATACGATTGCCACCACAGGCGGCAGCAATGCCCAAATTGTTCCGTACATAATTTTGCCCTCTCTCGTACTTTTTTTGTAACATTTCAGATACATTTTTACTTTATGGCAAACCCGTATACCTGTCAATATAATTTTCCAAATTAACGCTTTAGCACAGCAATTTATCCGTTCCATTTCTCTTTTTCGCTTTAAATCGCTAAATTCTCTTGCATCCTCGCACGATCTGGGCTATAATGAGCAATGACATTTAGCAGAAAGGACGTGCCCTGCGCACGATGGAATACCATGAGTTTCGAATTTATCAAAAAACTGCCCACTCCTGCGGAGATCCGCAAGGAGCTGCCCCTTCCGGCAGAATTAGTCAGGATCAAGGAAGCAAGAGACGCAGAGATCCGTGACGTTCTCACCGGCAAAAGCAATAAGTTTCTGGTGATTATCGGGCCCTGCTCCGCCGATAACGAAGATTCCGTATGTGATTACGTCAATCGTCTTGCCAAAGTGAATGAGAAAGTTAAGGACAAGCTGATCCTGGTGCCCAGAATCTACACCAACAAGCCCCGCACCACCGGCGAAGGCTACAAGGGTATCACCAGCCAGCCCGATCCCGAGAAGAAACCGGATTTCCTGGCAGGTCTGATGGCCATGCGTAAAATGCACATCCGCGCTATCAAAGAGACCGGTCTCACTGCCGCAGATGAAATGTTATACCCGGAGAACTGGGGTTATGTATCCGATATCCTCTCCTATGTGGCCATCGGTGCCCGTTCCGTAGAGGATCAGCAGCATCGTCTGACCGTCAGCGGCTTCGATGTAGCTGCCGGTATGAAGAATCCTACCAGCGGAGATTTCTCCGTAATGCTGAACTCCGTATATGCGGCACAGCACCCCCACTCCTTCATCTATACCGGATGGGAGGTGAATACCCACGGCAACGATCTGGCACACACCGTACTGCGCGGTGCTACCAACAAGCACGGTGCCAATATCCCCAACTACCATTACGAGGATCTGATCCGTCTGTGGGATATGTATGAAAAAATGGATCTGAAGAATCCTGCCTGCGTGATCGATGCGAACCATTCCAACTCCAACAAGCAGTTCAGGGAACAGATCCGAATCACCAAAGAAGTCATGCACAGCCGTAAACTCAGCCCCGATCTGCACAAGCTGGTCAAGGGCGTCATGATCGAGAGCTACATCGAGGAAGGCAACCAGAAGGTGGGTGCCGGCTGCTACGGCAAGTCCATCACCGATCCCTGTCTGGGCTGGGAAGACAGTGAGCGTCTGATCTACGATATCGCTGAGTACGAATAAAAAGAACGATTTTGCAAATGGGGTGCTGAATCGTTAAAACAGTTTCAAAAAAACTGCAGGAATCCTTTTAATAACGCAGGATTCACAAAACATTCCAATAAACATCCGAAAACCAGTGCGATCCATATGAGCGCCAGTTTTCCCAATCTGCCGGGCAGGGATTTTTTTCCCTGCCCGGTTGTGTTATTGTAAAAATAAATACTCCGGTAGCCGGCAGGTAACACAGATAATGGGGAAAGATGCTCACGATCCCCAGAAGGATCCCCTTGATTCCATACCTAAACACTGCCGTACTCAGAAAAAAGCCCACAGAGAATCCGTATTTTACGGTGACTCCTCCGCAGAAAATCCATCCCAGATAAGTCGTTGCCATGATAATAAGCACCAGAAAATTCCGACATCTTTTGCACAGCACGTACCAGAACAGGATACTGCTGTCCACGGTCATATATTTCATGCGATATAACGTGTCCTCATCCAGCATTCCCGCACGGTTTAACAGAATTCCCCGTCCGAAATACACCGCAAACAATCCCACCACAAATCCCGTCAAAAACAAAAAGTGCAGCGGGAGTTTTCCCGCAGGCAACATGGATCTGTTCCATTTCATATATTCTCGTCTCCCGTCAGGCGTTGTTAGTAATATATGCGGACAACATGGAAAATCATGCTTTCTTATTCGTCTTTCAGAAAAGAAAAAGTCCATCCGGACAGGTACTGCCTGTCTGGATGGAGTTCCCTAAAATCATTATGTAGCAGCCTGTCGTGGCTGCTTTTGTCTGTAACGGAATTACTCACTCAGGTATTTGGACGCGTAAGTTAAAATGCCGCAGATTGTCTTGGCATCCTGGATCCTGCAGTCGTAGATCATCTGCTTTAATTCTTCTACGGAATAAGCCTCTACATTGATGAATTCATCTTCATCCAGATGCTGGTTTCCTCTGTCTTTCAGTCCTCTGGCCAGATAAATATCGATCTTCTCATTGCAGAATGCCACTGTGGTATAAATAGAGGTCAACAGTTCCACATGGTCGGTATGATACCCGGTCTCTTCCTGCAATTCCCGCATAGCTGCCTGATCCGTGGGCTCTTCTCTTCCGTTCAGTCCGCCTGCCGGAATCTCCAGAGTCTCACGCTCCAGGGCATTGCGGTACTGACGCACCATCAGAAGCTTACCGTCTTCTCTCACGGCTACTACTGCAGCCGCCCCTTTATGGTCGATCAGATCCCATTTTGCTATATTACCGTTGGGAATCTGCATGGTATCCTGATAATAGTCGATAATAGCACCCTTTGCTACCAGATCACGGCTGATACGCTTGAATTCTTCCATGACTTATCATCCCTTCTCATCCAAATCGAATACTTACCTGTTTTCCAGTAATTTATCTACGCTCACCATCTTGACGCAGAGTACGAACAGATCCGTAGCCATTGCCATCTCCTCCGGTGTGGGGAAGGAAGGTGCAATACGGATATTGGAATCCTTGGGATCCTTCTTATAGGGGAACGTAGCGCCTGCTCCGGTCAGAGTCACACCTGCTTCCTTACACTTTGCCACGATAGCCTTGGCACAGCCTTCCAGGGCATCAAAGGAGATGAAATATCCACCGTTGGGCTTAGTCCAGGTACCGATGCCTAAGCCTCCCAGCTCATTCTCCAGCACTTGCAGTACAGCCTCGAACTTGGGACGCATGATCGCTGCATGCTTCTTCATATGTTCACGTACACCATTGATATCCTTGAAATAACGTACATGGCGTAACTGGTTGATCTTGTCATAGCCAATGGTCTGGATCGTCATGGACTTACGCATATCATCCAGGTTTGCCTTGGAAGATGCAATAGCCGCAATGCCGGCTCCTGCGAAGGTTACCTTGGAGGTGGAGCAGAACTCGAATACCATGTCCGGATGTCCTGCCTTTTCACACTCGGAAAGGATCTCTAACAGCTGATCCTGTCTGTCATCATATAAATGATGGATTGCATAAGCATTATCCCAGAAAATACGGAAATCCGGTGCAGCAGGCTGCAATGCAGCGAAACGTCTTACGGTCTCATCGGAGTAGGAATATCCCTGAGGGTTGGAGTATTTGGGTACGCACCAGATACCCTTGATAGCGGGATCTTCAGACACCAGTTTCTCTACCAGATCCATATCCGGTCCTTCGGGTGTCATGGGCACATTGATCATTTCAATTCCGAAATGCTCTGTGATTCCAAAATGTCTGTCATAACCGGGTACGGGACACAGAAACTTTACATGATCCAGCTTACACCAGGGGGTATTGCCTAAGATGCCATGGGTCATAGCCCGGGATACGGTATCATACATGATGGTCAGGCTGGCATTGCCACAAACGATCACATTTTCCGGCTTCACTTCCAGAATGTCAGCAATCAGTTTCTTTGCCTCAGGAATACCGTCCAGGCCACCATAATTTCGAACATCCATTCCATCCTCAGCCTTCATAGCGCTCTGAGAATTTACAACATCGAGATAATCCATTGTCATATCCAGCTGGTTAACTGCCGGTTTTCCTCTGGACATATCCAGTTTCAAGCCTTTGCCTTTTGCATCTTCATATGCAGCGTTCAGCTCTGCCTTCAATGTTAAAAGTTCTTCCTTGGATAATTCCTGATATGCTTTCATTTCGTACCATACCTTTCTCGTTTTTTCCCATAGGGAATACGCTTTCTTCCGTGGACGTTGGATAATCGTATACAATCATACACTTCGAATATCATACTATAAGAAAGTTCTTTGTACAATACCTTTTTTATAAAATTTTAGTAACTATTCAGAACCCCATTCGCAAAACCGCTACTTCGTAGCTTTCTTTTTGCTCATGTGGTTACTTCGCCATATAAAACTACTTATCTGCCTGAATGCAAGCATTCGCTGAACGCAGTTTTTCATGGCTCTGAATAGTTACAAAATATCTCCTCCAGCGCCCCGATCACCTTCTGTAATATCTCATCCGCCATATCCGAATAGTGAATGACCAGAATCCCCCGATATTTCTGCGCATCCGCAAAGCAATATTCCGACAGACAGTTCACGAGAATTCCCCGCTGTCTGGCCGCCCACTTGATCTCCACGTCACTAAGTTCCGTCCGCACATGCAGCAGAAAATGAGTCCCGGCATCATCCTGATAGATCTGGCTGATCTGACTTAAAGGTGACTCCCGAAACATCCGGCAGATCCGCTCCCGCTGCCCTCTGTAATCGTTGAGCAGTCTCCGGATATGGCGTTCAAAATACCCTTTTTCCAGAAACGCTGCCATGGCATACTGTTCAAAACCGGATACCGTGCAGGAATAAAAATTCATAGTGGAAATATAGCGTTCCATCAATTTCTCCGGCAGCACCATATAGCCGATACGCAGGGATGGCACCATGGTCTTGGAAAAAGTGTTGATGTAAATAACTCTGTGGTTGCGGTCCATGGACTGCATGGAGGGAACCGGCTTTCCCACCATGCGGAATTCACAATCGAAATCGTCCTCCACGATATAGCGCTCCGGTTCCTCCGCCGCCCAGCGAAGCAGTTCCTGCCGTCTTCCCACAGGCATGACCAGTCCGATGGGAAAATGATGTTCCGGCGATACATGCGCCACGGTAATACCCTTTTGATCCAGCTGTTCCACTTTCATTCCCTGACTGTCAATGTCCACATAATCCCAGGTCACACCGCCCACATCATACAGTTTCGTAATCTTGCGATACCCAGGATTTTCCACACCGAATTTTGCATTTTTGCCCAATAACTGTAGCAGACGACTGTAGAGATATTCTGTTCCCGCTCCCACAATAATATGATCCGGTGACACATGCATGCCACGGTACCGATACAAATGCTCTGCAATGGCCACCCTTAGTTTTTCCACTCCGTTAAAAGGAACCGTCTTAAGCAGAGACGTATCATAATCCGTCAGGGTCTGCCGCATGATCTTCGCCCAGGTGGCAAAGGGGAACTTATCATATTGAATATTGTTGGCCGTCAGATCCGCCAGATATTCTTCCTCCCGGAAACGGGTCACAAAGGATGCATAGGCTGGGGCGGAGACGTTCTTCACTTCCAGACGGTTGACAAAATACCCTCTCTTTTCCTCCGACCGGATATAGCCCTCCAGCAGCAGCTGTTCATAGGTATTCTCCACGGTCTTGACACTGACCTGCAAGTGCTCGGCAAACGCCCGCTTCGAAGGAAGCTTCTCACCGGCAGTCAGCCGGCCGCTCAAGATGTCAGCTTTCATCGCTTCATATAAGTATTCATACATGGTTTTTCTGCCACGGGCAGTCAGATCATAGGTCAGCATCTGGTATCCTCCTTTTTTCTTATTTTGGTTATTTAAAAGATATCAGATTTTATTATAATGAACTCATAAAGTAAAAGCAAGCAGGAAGGACAGATTCTCCCCCCGCCAAGGGGGTGACTCCTCAAGAGGGCAGCTCCTCAAGAAGAGCAGGATTTTCCTTCGGAAAACAAGGGAGGATTTAACATGGGCGTATATGCAATCACCGGCGCATCCAGCGGAATCGGCGCCAAGACAAAAGAACTGTTACTTCAAAAAGGACACGAAGTCATCAATATCGATCTGAAGGACGGCGATATCTGCGTGAACCTGGCAACCCCGGAAGGAAGACAGGCCGCTGTAGACAAGCTGCATGAGCTGCATCCCGAAGGTCTGGACGGCATGATCTGCAATGCCGGTGTCTCCGGTGCCTGCGGCAATCTGGAACTGATCATTTCCCTGAACTATTTCGGAACCGTAGCCATTGCAAAGGGCGTCTATGACCTCCTTAAGAAAAAACACGGCAGCTGCGTAGTCACCGTATCCAACACCATTTCCCAGGGTGCGGGACGTAAAGATATCGTAGATCTGCTGAACAATATCGGTGATGAAAAGAGAGTATTAAGCCTGGTATCCTCCATGGATTCCACCAACCTCTCCGTGGGCAACAGTCTCTATGTATCCACCAAATATGCTCTGGCCAGATGGGTCCGCAGAGTCTCCGCTACCTGGGCTGCCAACGGTGTCCGCATCAATGCGGTAGCTCCCGGCAACGTACATACTGCCATGACCGCTACCATGAGCACCACCGCGAAAATGGCACTGAATGCTCTCCCCATTCCCACCAAGTACGGTCAGGAATGTCTGATGGCTCCCGAAGAGATCGCTGAGGTGATGGTATTCCTGGCATCCGATTCCGCCAGAGGTGTCAACGGCAACATCATGTTCGTAGACGGCGGTACTGACGCATTGTTAAATTCTGAAAAGGTATATTAAGGAGGAACACGCTATGAGACCCATTGAAAAATATGTAGAAGCTATGGAAAATAAAGATTTTGCCGGACTTGCAGAGTTGTTCACCCCTGATGGCATTCTGTGTGACTATTGTACCACCTCCGCTTCCCAGCAGGAATATCATATCTACGGAAAAGAGGCCATCAATATGTTCTTCCGTAACAAATTCGGCTTCCGCCGCTACTCCATTCTGGATGCTGAGGTCGTAAATGATGAGCAGGCCGAGTTCATTGCCAACTTCGGAGGCTACAACATCATGGCCATCGCCACGGTTCGTAAGACCGATGAAAACGGTCTGATCCAGAGACTTACCGTAAGACCGAAATAATTTTTGCCATCCCCTTATACTTTTCTCTATATAGAATCTTAATGTAAAAGAAGCTGCACCCTACGGTACAGCTTCTTTTACATTCTATCTTCCGAATACGTCGGTCATTCCTGAGCACTGCCAGAGATCACATAGCTGGTCACGACATACAGGATCTCACCGTTGTACTCCACTCTGGACCAGCCAGATCCTTCACTGTAGCCGGTACGATGCAGATTGGTTCCGTTCCGCACCTGGGTGCGTACAGTGCTCTCTCCCTCGCTGGTGCTTGGTTCCGTCCGCATATTGATCAGATCTTTGGGGGTAATATAATCATCACAATCCGTAAAGACGATCACTCTGCCGTCCTGGGTGCTGACGCGGTTGGGATATGTCGGCTTCTCCGGGGTCTTATAGGTAAGATCCGTGGTCAGATATGCTGATACTGCATAAACCGTCTGACCGTTGTATTCCAGTCTGGACCATCCGGTGGAATCGTTCCTTCCGGTGCGTACCAGAGTCTCTCCGTTCTTCAGCTGCCCTACCACATTGCCCTCATCTCCGGTATAGGGTGTACTGCGAAGATTACTCACATCCTTGGCAGTGACAGTCTCGTTCACATCACCGAACGTCATGGAATTTCCCTCCGCAAGAGCATCTCCCGTATTATTGGTAGCGGGGACTTCGGTTGCCACCGGTGCCTCTGTCGGCTGCGGCTGTGCTTCCGGAGCCTGTGTAGGTGTCGGTTGCGGTGCTTCTGTCACTGCTGCCGCAGGCTCCGGAGTAACCGTCTCGGGGATTTGTGTAGTCTCCGGTTCCGCCGTTGCCACCTTTTCCGATGCGATCCCGGTCTCCGGGGTCTCTGCAGAAGCCTGTTCTGAGCTCTGCGCTTCTGTTGTCACCGCCGCGAATTCATTATTTTCCGTAGTTCTGTCATGATGGCTCAGTTTCCACAGCGGAATACAGATCAGGACCGCCAGAACCATCATGCCCGCAAAAGCCGGAATCATCCATGGCCGGAACCGGAAGCCGATCCCGTCCCCCTCGTCGAAGTCATCCAGGTCATCCCCTTCCGGGTACTCCCCATAGTCCTCATCCTCCGTAAAGTCCTCCGATTCCACAGTATACGGATCCTCTGTATCACAGGTTGTTTCCCATACAGCATCATCACGTCGTCCCGCCTGTTCAGAATCCACCTCTGCATCCGCAAGTTCTTCATAGTCAAAATTATATTCTTCCGGTTCCCTTTTCCGGTCTCTGACACCCTTTTCTTCCATGGCATGCCCTCCTTCCGCCATCTTTAAGCTGATTATATACTTCCCTCTTTTGCAAAACAAGTACCTTTTCCTGTCTTTGCAGGTATGTTATACTGACTGTAGCATTATAAAAACCTCTCAGGAGTTATATTCTCTATGAAAAATAAATTTGCCAAATGGAAACCTTATATTTTCCTCGCGGTCCTGCTCGCCAGCCTGGTTCCTCTAGTATGGCTGGGGCGTTACAATTATCCCACCGGGGATGATTATTATTACGGTACGGAAGCCCATCTGGTCTGGCAGCAGACCGGAAGCATACCACAGGCCATTTCCGCCGCCTGTGCCGGTGTCGCCAAAAGCTATCAGATCTGGCAGGGAACCTATTCAGCACTGTTTCTGATGTATCTTGCGCCCAATGCCTTCTCCAATACCGCCTATCATCTGGTGACTTTTGTGATCCTTCTTTTGCTGTGCGGCGGCATTTTCTATCTGCTACGGTCTCTGGTCTGCCATTTTCTGCCGGGAACATGTGGGGAATGGATCACGATTTCCTCAGTATTTAGTTTCCTGTGCATCCAGACAGTGGCCTTTCAGAGCGACAGCTTTTACTGGTACAACGGCTCCATGTATTACACTGGTTTCTTTGCCGTGACCCTGTTTTTCCTGGGCACATTGCTTCGCTACCTGTACAATGGGAAAAAGATACTGATGCTTCCGCTTCTCCTGTTCGCAATTTTCTTAGGCGGTGGCAATTACGTGTCCCTTCTCCCCTGCATGCTGTTTGTGGTAACCGTAACCTTTCTACTGCTGTTGCAGAGAAATAAAAAGACTTATGTCTGCGGAATTACCTCCGCTGTTCTCCTGCTATCTTTTGCCGTCAGTGCCATGGCCCCCGGCAATCAGGTACGGCAGGACGGCATGTGGAAAATTCCCGCGTGGAAAGCCATTGCAAAGTGCCTGTTGCAGGGTGTCCGCTATACCTTCGCCTGGACCGGACTGTGGTGGCTGCTTGCCGCCCTGCTTCTGCTGCCGGTCTTCCTGCGCATTTTACAGAAGAAAAACTGGGGATTTTTCTCCCATCCCTTCCTTTTTACCGGATATTCCTACGGATTGTTCTGCTCCATGTCCTGTCCTCTGTTCTATACCATGAACTCCACAGGACCCGGCCGGGCCGTAGCCATTGTCTACTATACGTTTCTGCTGATCAGTTTTGCTGTGTTCTTCTACTGGCTCGGATATATAGTCCGGAAGCTGCAAATGCGTCAGAATACTCCGGAGAAAATGGCGGTCCTCGGCAAGTTGAAAATTGCCCGTTATGTCGCCATGACGGTCCTGTTGGCCGTCATCCTTTTCACCGGAGTATGGCAGGAGACCTCCGCCGCAAAAGCGATCCGGATGCTGACAAACGGTGAAGCCGCTGCCTATGCTGCAGAATACGAAGAACGTCTTCTTCTCCTGAATGACCCGGAGATTACGGATGTGGTGCTGACCCCCTTTACCCATCAGCCTGCGATGATCTACACCGGCGATCTTCCAGGAGACCCCGAGGATCCCACCAGCAAAAAGACCGCCCAATATTTTGGAAAAAATTCCATATACGTAGATTACAGCAATTAATCCCCCAAAAAAGGACGCTTCCGGTTTTTCCGGAAACGTCCTTTTGTTATCTTTTACTATTCTTATTGTCCTTCGTACTTCTCACTCTGCATACGGATCAGTTCTGCATCGTCGAAGTAATTGATACGCATAGCGCTCTTTACCTCAGACAGGGTCTGTGCTGCCACTTCACGGGCCTCGTCACTGCCCTTCTTCAGGATCTCATATACTGCGGGAATATCCTTCTCCAGTTCTTTTCTACGGTTACGGATGGGCTCCAAGGTCTCCTGCATTACGTTGTTCAGGAACTTCTTCACCTTCACGTCACCCAGACCGCCTCTGGTATAATGCGCCTTTAACTCGTCCAGATTTGCGTAATCCGGCAGGTATCTCTCGAAGTGCTCCGGCTTGCAGAAAGCATCCAGGTAAGTGAATACCGTGTTGCCCTCCAGATGTCCGGGATCGCTGACCAACAGATGCTCGGGATCGGTGTACATGCTCATGATCTTGGTGCGTACATCGTCTGCACTGTCTGACAGATAGATACAGTTGCCCAGGGATTTACTCATTTTCGCCTTGCCGTCGATGCCGGGCAGGCGCTGGCAGGCCTCATTTTCGGGCAGCAATGCCTTAGGCTCTACCAGTACCGGTGCATATACGGTGTTGAATTTGTGTACGATCTCTCTGGTCTGTTCGATCATGGGCAGCTGGTCACCACCTACGGGAACGGTGGTCGCCTTGAAAGCGGTAATATCGGAAGCCTGGCTGATGGGATAGGTAAAAAATCCCACAGGGATGCTGGCTTCGAAGTTACGCATCTGAATCTCACTCTTTACGGTCGGGTTTCTCTGTAATCTGGCTACGGTTACCAAATCCATGTAATAGAAGGTTAGCTCGCACAATTCGGAGATCTGAGACTGAATGAAGATCGTTGCCTTGCTGGGATCCAGTCCGCAGGACATGTAGTCCAGCGCCACTTCAATAATATTCTGGCGCACCTTCTCGGGATTCTCGATATTATCCGTCAGTGCCTGTGCATCTGCGATCATGATAAAAGTCTTCTTATATTCACCGGAATTCTGCAGCTCTACACGTCTTCTCAGGGAGCCTACATAATGTCCCACATGTAATCTTCCGGTGGGTCTGTCACCTGTCAAAATAATTTTGTCCATTTCGTCCTCTCAATCCGCCGTCTATGCGGCTATACGTCATTGCTTCTATCATACCATCTTTTTGCATAGAAGCAAATGATTTTTCTACAGAATTAACGCTTTGTGTGCAAGCCCCCTCGCATTCATTCTGCTGTTCTATGGCTGAACTATTGCAAGCAGCTTATCCAGAATTTTATGTGCCACCTGTTCCTTGCTCATCAGTTCCAGACTCTCCTCGGAATTCTTTGTGATCAGTGTCACAATATTGGTGTCCGTACCAAAGCCCGCTCCTGCGCTCTTCAAACTGTTGGCACAGATCATGTCACAGTGCTTGCTCTCCAGCTTCTTCCGGGAATTCTCCAGCACATTTTCCGTCTCCATGGAAAATCCACACAAAATCTGTCCCGGTCTCTTGTTTTCCCCAAGGGCCTTCAAAATATCCTTCGTCCGCACCAGAGGGATCGACATGTCTCCGTCTTTTTTCTTAATCTTATTGTCTGCTGTCACTGCCGGGGTGTAGTCTGCCACGGCTGCTGCCTTGATGACAAAATCATAGTCCTGCGCTCTGGACACGATTGCATCGTACATCTCTTCTGCCGTCTGTACCGGCACCACATTTACAAACAAAGGCGGCTCCACATCCGTATGGGCTGCCACCACCGTCACTTCTGCGCCGCGGTGCATTGCAGCTCTCGCCAGGGCATAACCCATTTTTCCACTGGAGTGATTCGTGATAAAACGCACCGGGTCAATGGGTTCTCTGGTGGCACCTGCGGAGATCAGCACCTTTTTGCCCGCCAGATCCTTCTCGCAGGCGATCTCCTTCACCACGGCTTCGAACAGTACGGACTCCTCCGGCATTCTGCCGTCACCGATATCGCCGTTGGCCAGCATTCCCGTGGCCGGAGTGATGATCTCATAGCCGAAATGCTTTAATTTTTCGATATTATCCTGCACGATGGGGTTGTGATACATATTATGATTCATGGCAGGGGACACAATCTTCTTGCAGGGACATGCCATGATCGTAGTAGTCAACATATCATCTGCGATGCCGTTTGCAATCTTGCCGATCACATTGGCAGAAGCCGGTGCCACCAGAACCACATCCGCCCGCTTTGCCAGTGCCACATGTTCCACACTGTACTGGAAATTGCGGTCAAAGGTGTCCACCAGACATTTATGTCCCGTCAGACTTTCAAAAGTAATGGGGTTAATGAACTGCGTGGCATTCTGTGTCATCAGCACTTCCACATCACAGTGCTGTTTTAACAGCATCCGCGCTACATTGGCCATTTTATATGCAGCAATACTTCCCGAGATTGCCAGAACTACGGTCTTTCCCTTCAGCATAGTCGTCTCCTTTTGCCTGATTTATCAAAAATACTTCAAAACTGTACTCCTAAAATACCATAAGTGCATATTTTATGCAAATATCACTTTTCTTTTTGTCCGGGATATGATATAAACAGTAGGAGTGTCCCGAATCACCGGGGCAGCTTGTATTGTATCTCCCAGAGGGAGAATGGTAACAAGGAGGAAAATTTCATATGAACAAACAAAGTAAGACAATGCGACTCACGTTGATGGGATTGTTTGCTGCGGTACTTTTGCTGATGGCTTATACCCCGCTCGGGTACCTGAACATCGGCCCCCTGGCAATCACCCTCAATGTCATCCCCGTTGCACTGGCTGCGATCACACTGGGCCCTGTAGGCGGAGCCGCCATGGGAGCTGTTTTCGGATTGACCAGCTTTTTGCAATGCATCGGCGTGGGAGGCACCAGCGCCATGGGAGCAATGCTTTTTGGCATCAACCCTGTGCTGGCCTTCATCCAGCGTTTCATCCCCAGACTTCTGGACGGATTTCTGTTGGGATATGTCTTCCGTTACAGCCGCAAAGCCGTAGGAGACAGAATCGCCTGCATGATCACCGGATTTTGCAGCGCATTTTTCAACACCGCATTTTTCATGTCCCTTTTAGTACTGCTGTTCGGCAATACTTCCTATGTGCAGGGACTGATGGGTGGTAAAAACGCGATTTTATTCATCTGCTCTTTTGTAGGTGTGAATGCGGTCTTCGAGATGTGTGCATCCACGTTCCTGACCGGAGCGGTAGGGCTGGCACTGATCAAGGCAAAAGTCATTCCTGTATATCAGAAAGCAGAGTCTGCAGCATAACAGGAGTATACCCGTGGTACTGACAATCGACATCGGAAATACTACGATCGGCATCGGGGGATTTCAGGGAAATAAGCTGCTCTTTATTGAGAAGATATCGTCCCGCCGTCCCCTGTCTGATGCCGGATATAGAAAAAAACTGAATATGATTTTAGACAAACACGGTCTGTCCGCCGAAGCCTTTGAGGGATCTGTGATCTCCTCGGTTGTGCCTTCGGTGACAGCCGTTTTTTCCTCTGCTCTGGAAGCTTTTCTGGGGCAGAAGCCTCTGCTTCTTACCCATGAACTGGATCTTGGCTATGAGATCTGTACGGAATTTCCGGAAAAGGTGGGCTGCGACCGCCTGGCAGATATCGCCGGAGCCATTTCCCGCTATCCTCTGCCACTGATCACCATTGATCTGGGCACCGCCACGACATTTAACGTGTTGGATGAGAACCGTCGCTTTTTAGGCGGCCTGATCCTTCCCGGCGTTGGAACCGCCCACAGGGCACTTTTAGGCAGGACCGCCCAGCTCCCGAAAGGGGACATTCATATGCCCGCCCACACCATCGGTGCGAATACGCAGGAATGCATCACCGGGGGAATGCTCTTGGGCAACGCCTGTGCCATCGACGGACTGATCCGCCGTATCCAGACAGAGTTAGGGCAAAAAGCAACGGTCGTTGCCACCGGAGGGTACGCAACGACCGTCATTCCACATTGTGAAACGAAGATCCATATCGATCAGAATCTTCTTATGAAAGGTCTGAGATCCATCTACGAGAATAATACCTCTACTGGATCACCAGATTAGAGTAGCCCATCAGGCTCTCATCCACAGCATGTGCGGCTTCTCTGCCTTCACGGATCGCCCACACCACCAGGGACTGTCCTCTGTGCATATCACCGGTGACGAATACATTTTCCACACTGGTCTGGTATTTGCCGGGGGCAGTTTTTACGTTGGTGCGTTCATTTAATTCCACCCCGAAAGCATCGGTAATATATTTCTGACTTCCCAAAAATCCTGCTGCGATCAGTACGATCTCCGCATCCAGGATCTGCTCACTTCCGGCGATCTCCTGCATCTTCATGCGTCCGGTAGCCGGATCCTTTTCCCAGGACAGCTTCACGATCTTCACGGCTTTCAGGTTACCGTTCTTATCCTTGATAAATTCCTTGACCGTAGATTCATAGATTCTCGGATCATGTCCGTAGACTGCAATGGCTTCTTCCTGACCGTAATCGGTCTTGCAGACCTTCGGCCATTCGGGCCAGGGATTGTTCTCTGCTCTCTTGTCCGGAGCCTTGGGCATCATCTCGATCTGGGTTACAGACTTGGCACCGTGACGGATGGAAGTTCCCACACAGTCATTACCGGTATCACCACCGCCGATGATGACCACGTTCTTACCCTTGGTCTCCACATATTTTTTATCTTCAAAGTTCGAATCCAGCAGGCTCTTGGTATTGGCTTTCAGAAAATCCACCGCGAAATAGATTCCCCTGGCATCTCTGCCTGGCGCATTGATGTCTCTGGGATTGGAAGCACCACAGGCCAGTACGACACGGTCAAAATCATGTAACAGCTTGGATGCCTTGATGTCCTTACCGATATCCGTACCGGTGATAAAGGTGACGCCCTCTTCCTTCATGATGGCTATCTTACGGTCAATGATCTGTTTCTCCAGCTTCATGTTAGGGATGCCGTACATCAACAGTCCTCCCACACGGTCGGAGCGCTCAAATACTGTGACCTGATGTCCTCTCTGGTTCAGCAGATCCGCCGCTGCCAGTCCGGAAGGACCGCTGCCGATGACTGCTACCTTTTTGCCGGTGCGTACCACAGGGGGCTTGGCTGCCGCATAACCCTCGCTGTAGGCGTTTTCAATAATTGCATATTCGTTCTCCTTGGTGGAGACCGGATCCCCATTCAATCCACAGGTACATGCCGCCTCACACAGAGCCGGACATACTCTGGACGTGAATTCGGGGAAATTGTTGGTCTTTTTCAGGCGGTTGTAAGCCTGTTGCCAGTTGCCGGTATATACCAGATCGTTCCACTCCGGCACCAGATTGTGCAGGGGACATCCGCTGGCCATACCGCAGATCATCATGCCCGACTGGCAGAACGGCACGCCGCATTCCATACATCTGGCACCCTGTAAGCGCTGCTTTTCCTTCGGCAGATGCTCATGGAATTCGTTAAAATGCTGTATTCTCTTCTTAGGATCCTCAGCCACGCTGACTTCCCTTTTATATTCCATAAATCCCGTTGGTTTTCCCATGACTCTCTCCATTCTGCAGACGCTTCGGCGTCGGAAGAATCGCGAACTAAATTTCATATTTAGTTCTGCGATAAACTAATTTGTGGCGCCCGCGGCACAAATTAGTCGTGTGAAAAGCAATCTATCAAGATTACTTTTCACACTGGCCTCCTACTTTCTGGTGTTGGCATAAAATGCTTCGATCTGTGCCTGCTCTGCGCTCAGTCCTTTTTCCTCCATCTGGACGATGGTCTTTAAGACTCTCTCATAATCATGAGGGATGATCTTCTTGAACTTGGGCAGATACTCTCCAAAGTTGTCCAGCACTTCCTTACCCTTGGCGGAATTGGTCAGTGCCACATGCTCCTGGATCATGGATTTCAACTCCAGCACATCATATTTGGATGTGATCTCGCTGGAGGATACCATTTCCTTATTCAGACGCTTGTACAGGTCGTTGCCTTCATCCAGTACATAAGCGATACCGCCGCTCATACCGGCTGCAAAGTTTTTACCGGTGGGTCCTAAGACTACCACACGTCCGCCGGTCATGTATTCACAACCATGATCACCTACACCTTCGACAACTGCGATGGCACCTGAGTTACGTACGCAGAAACGTTCGCCTGCCACACCGTTAATGAATGCTTTACCGGAGGTTGCACCGTACAGTGCCACATTACCGATGATGATATTTTCCTCAGCCTTGAACCTGCTGCCCTGAGGAGGATATACCACCAGCTTACCGCCGGATAAGCCCTTACCGAAGTAGTCATTGCTGTCGCCTACCAGTTCCAGAGTCAGGCCCTTGGGGATAAAGGCTCCGAAGGACTGTCCGCCGGCACCCTTGCACAGTACATGGTAGGTATCCTCTTCCACATCATCGCCCAGTTTTCTGGTGATCTCACTTCCGAGGATCGTACCGAAAGCACGATCGGTGTTGCTGACGTCTACTTCGATGCTGCGCTTCTGTCCTGCGTCGATGGCTTTTCCTAACTGCTTTAACAGCACCTTCTCATCCAGTGTCTTCTCTAACTGGAAGTCATAGACCTGCCTGGGATCAAAGGTCACCTTCTGCTTGCTGCCCTCGTAAGGATTGCTTAAGATCTGGGTCAGATCCACTTCCTCCTGACGATCGGTCAGATGCTCTTTTCTCTTCAGCAGATCAGTTCTGCCCACCAGTTCATCTACGGTACGCACGCCCAGTGCTGCCATGTATTCCCGCAGCTCCTGCGCGATAAATTTCATAAAGTTTTCCACATATTCCGGCTTACCGCGGAAGTTTTTCCGCAGCTCCGGGTTCTGGGTAGCCACGCCTACCGGGCAGGTATCCAGATTACATACTCTCATCATGACACAGCCCATGGTCACAAGGGGTGCGGTGGCAAAACCGAACTCCTCGGCACCTAAAATGGCTGCGATGGCTACGTCTCTGCCGCTCATCAGCTTACCGTCGGTCTCGATGCGGACTTTATTACGCAGGCCGTTCATGATCAGGGTCTGATGGGTCTCTGCCAGTCCCAGTTCCCAGGGAAGTCCGGCATTGTGGATGGAGTTTCTCGGTGCCGCACCGGTACCGCCGTCATAGCCGGATACCAGGATGACCTGGGCTCCCGCCTTGGCTACACCGGCTGCGACCGTTCCCACACCGGCTTCGGATACCAGTTTTACAGAGATTCTTGCCTGGGTGTTGGCATTTTTCAGATCATAGATCAGCTGCGCCAGATCCTCAATGGAATAAATGTCGTGATGAGGGGGCGGAGAGATCAGGGACACACCGGGCGTGGAGTGTCTGGTCTTGGCGATCCAGGGATATACCTTTCCTCCGGGCAGATGTCCGCCCTCACCGGGTTTTGCTCCCTGTGCCATCTTGATCTGAATCTCCTGTGCACTTACCAGGTAACGGCTGGTAACACCAAAACGTCCACTGGCTACCTGCTTGATTGCGGAACAACGGTTCAGTCCGTCCGGTCCGACGGTCAGACGATCCAGGTCCTCACCGCCTTCACCGGAATTGCTCTTGCCGTGCAGATGGTTCATGGCGATGGCCATGGTCTCATGGGCTTCTTTGGAAATGGAACCGTAGGACATGGCACCGGTCTTGAATCTGGTCACAATGGACTCTACCGGCTCTACTTCCTCAATAGGCACACCCTTTTTCGGATAATTGAAGTCCATCAGTCCTCTGAGATTCTTGATGGAATCTTCGTCGTTTACCATGGCAGTGTACTGTTTGAACATCTGGTAATCACCGCGTCTGGTGGATTCCTGTAACATATGGATGGTAGCGGGATTGTACAGATGCTCGTCACCGCCGCTGCGCATCTTGTGATGTCCGGGGCTGTTTAAGGTCAGATCGTTTTTCAGTCCCAGAGGATCAAATGCCTGAGAGTGCAGGTCGTCTACCTGCTGCTCAATATCTTTTAAGGTAATACCTCCCACACGACATACGGTGTTGGAGAAATACTTACTGATCACTTCCGGTGCAATACCGATAGCCTCGAAGATCTGGGAACCCTGATAGGACTGGATGGTGCTGATACCCATCTTGGATGCGATCTTGACGATGCCGTGGAGGACAGCATTGTTGTAATCATCCACTGCTGCATAGTAATCCTTATCCAGCATATTGCTCTCGATCAGTTCCTTGATGGTATCCTGTGCCAGATAAGGGTTGATGGCGCAGGCACCGTAACCTAGCAGCGTAGCAAAATGGTGTACCTCTCTGGGTTCGCCGGATTCCAGGATCAGTGCGACTCTGGTTCTCTTCTTGGTGCGTACCAGATACTGCTGAAGGGCAGAAACAGCCAGTAAGGATGGGATCGGCACATGGTTTTCATCAATATCACGGTCAGAAAGGATAATGATATTGGCACCGTCTTTATGTGCACGGTCTGCTTCTACAAAAAGATGATCCAATGCCTTTTGCAGACTGGTATTTTTATAGTAGGTGATCGGTAAGGTAACTACCTTAAATCCTTCACGCTTCATAGAACGGATCTTCATTAAATCCGTATTGGTCAGGATCGGATTGTGTATCTTTAACACCTGACAGTTAATGGCATTTTCCTCTAAGAGGTTGCCGTCTTTTCCAATATAAG
>OHIR01000589.1_pt1 | contig 22903 bp, 18 predicted proteins | sample 1568301 | NCBI WGS metagenome assembly OHIR01 (sample SAMEA3879539, study PRJEB24766) | human gut metagenome | biome: human-associated habitat; feature: feces | place: USA | collected 1985/1987
TATCCATATAAGAAAGGTCTTCTACATGGTGTTCACCTTCCAACAAATCATTGATCAACTCGATTAATAACTCTTTGCTCGATTCCTGTCCGAACAGAATCTTGAAACCACGATCCACAAACGGATTGATAAATACGCTCTTTTTCATAGAAAAGGTTCTTAAAATGTTTTGTCCCAATAGCAGGATATGCAAATTTAGGAATAAATAAAAAATGAGCAAGTAAAAATAAAAATTCATTGTCACAAAACACCCGATTTCAAGTATCTCCAAAAGCCGGCGTGTTTACATCAAAAGCCGGCGTAAATGAATAAATTCCCGGCGTGTTTTGATCAAAACATAGGCATGAATTTTGGAAAAAATACCCATATCCGATTTTCTTTTATACCCTTCACACACGCCCCTATTTATCTCATATTCTGCAACTTCCTGTGAAGGATGTGAAGGCACATCCTTTACGCCTGCTGGAGGCGCAGCACGCTACGCCTCTACTTGTCGATTGGTCTTTGAATCACAGAAACTGACAGATATACAGGAAGATGTAGCGTTTGTGAAAGATCGTTTTTATTGAATTTCTTTCTGTCTCTTGGATCTCCGATCATAAAAGCACTTGCCTCCTAAACAAAGCGGATGTGCAATACAATCAGTTCAGAATAGGTGCCGACACGATAAGCCGGTCCGGCACAGCCAAAGCCGGATGAGACATAATGTTGCGTTCCTCCTTTGCTATAATAGCCATAAGGACATTCGTAAATAAGTTTCATCAATAACGGATAAGGCCATAATTGTCCGTTGTGTGTATGGCCGTGCAATCCCAAATCGATATGATTCATCCGCATTTCTGCGAAGCTCCAGGGCTGATGGTCTAAAACAATCAGTGGTTTGGTAGTATCCAATCCGGCCAGGAGTTGATGTAAAGGAAGACGCTGCTTATGGATAAAGTCGTCTCGTCCGATCAGGTAAAAGGATGAATCGGGCGAAGCTACCGAATCTTTTAATAAGGTAGAGAACTTACGGATCCAGCGTTCTTTGGCAAAACGGTTGGCACGGTATTCATGGTTTCCGTAGATCGTATAGACACCCAACGGAGCAATCAGCTGTTGCATGTCTTCTTCAATATGGTCATTCTCGGCAAAACGGGATTCATAATCCAATATATCACCAACAAAAACGACCAGATCCGGTTGTTGTTCGTTGCTTAACCGAACTAGATTCTGTGCTTGCTGCTTGCCGATTACTTCTCCGAAGTGTGTGTCTGAAACCATGACTATCTTCAGACTGTCGCGGCTGCTGCTGCCTTTGGGTAGATCAATATAAAGATGTTTCACAATGGGATGTGTAACATGAAGATGAGCTTTATATAGCAAGATGCCTGTTCCTACCAGGAAGAGAGCGAACAGAATCCGTTTGCTTTCCTCCCAATGTCTGGCAATAATGCCGGGTAACCATTTCCATTTCCGCTGGCTGATGCGAATGACTTCCAGACATAAAAGACCTAACGTAATATAGATACTCCCAATATACCAGGTATTGCAGATATTCATAATGGGAATGAATACCGAATCCGGCAAATCTTTTCGGAAAAAGAACCCGAACAAGTACAGGCAGATTTCGAACAGGAATAACAGAAAATAAGTAACCTGCCACTTCTTCTGCCGCGGTAAAGCCTGATGGCCTCGCCAGTAAATATAAGGATTCAGTAATAGCTGTGCTACGATCGACTGGATAAATACTTTCATACGTAAAATCGTTTATTGGAAATTGATGTCAAAGATAACCATTTCACTGCGAGTTCCGATCCGGAAAGGTGGTCCCCAAAGAGAAAGTCCTGAAGAAACATAAATATGCGTATTCCCTTTTTGTTTATATCCGTGACTGACTTCAAACAAGTGGCCGGTAATCAGGTTCAATGGCCATACTTGTCCGTTGTGCGTATGCCCGCTGAATTGTAAATCAATATTTGCTTGCGCCGATTCATCCAACTGGTATGGCTGATGATCGAGCAAGAGTAAAGGATGGTTGGATGATAAGGTATCCGTCAGTTGGGCAATAGACTTTCTTCTCGGATTATGCCGGTCGTCCCGTCCAATCAATTGAATCCCGTTCGCCAGGGTTACAACCGAATCTTGCAACCATTGGATGGATGTTTGCTGTTGAATGAAGGTACGGCTTTTCCCGATACCGCTGATGTATTCATGATTTCCCGGAATCATAAATACACCTAACGGCGCTTGTAACTGATTAAGCTCCTGCTCTAAGTGTTGTTCCCGTACGGGCTTTAAGTTACTGTCGATTAAATCTCCGGAAATAAGGATTAAATCCGGTTTTTCAGCCTGGATCATCCGTACATACCGCTGAAGCCGTTCTTTGGTTGTCCCGTATCCGATGTGAATATCGCTGATGGCTGCTACACGTATTTGCTTTTTCCCGGTTATTTCCTTGTTAATATCTATGTTGATAACTTCCTTCTTAGGATGTGAATAATGAATATATCCACCGGTTAATAATAAGATAGTCAGACCAAGACAGGTTATGAACCGGTAGTTGAAACAGATGTTGAAAATTCGAAGTAGATCGGTGGATAAAAGCAGTAGTACCATGTATAAGGTAAAGACCAGCCAACCTGTTCCGATGTAATACAATATATGCAGGAAGGGATTGAAGTCGGGTAACTCCCGATGTCCGAAAATATAAAAGAAAGAGAATGTTCCTGCCCAATAACCTACAGAGAAGATCCATTTCCAGATAAGCGGGAACGTATGTAATATTTCCCAGCTCCGGAGATAAATATAGCCGTTTCCAATCAAGTATAAAGCGGCCAGAATGAGAAAGAATAGAGGCATAAAATTCCTGTTATGAATCCAACATGTTTTAATTCAAGACAAAAGTAATGAAAAGTGGCTTATGTCCGTTTGGACAGACAAGCTAAAAACAGGCTAATACATTTTTTAGTCTTCTTTAAAAAGGATCGGATAATATTGTGTCCTTTATTCTACTACTTTTGTGCAACTATTGACTAACTTATAATTCTAATCATAAAATGTGTAAAACGGTATGAAATGTAGTTTTTTTGCTTTGTTGTGTTTGTTGTTGATATCTTTACCATTAAAAGTACAAGCCCAGACATCGGGTGAATTTGTGATCAAAGGCCAAGTAATTGATTCTTTAAGTAATGAAACAGTTCCGTATGCAACCATAAGCATTGCTTCTGCCACTTCTCCTCAGAAGTCGTTGAAGTTGTTGGCTTGCGATATTGACGGGAAATTTGAGACAGACCTGAAGAATGCAGGAAAGTATATTCTTTCTTTGCAATCGATTGGAAAAGTACCTACCAAAAAGAATTTTACACTTTCAGCTAAAAAGAAAGTTCTGGATTTAGGCATTCTCTATATGCATGATGACAGTAAACAGCTAGGAGAAGTAACGGTGACAGCCCAAAAGAAACTGGTGAAAGTGGAACTGGATAAATTGACCTATAGTTTGGATGAAGATCCGGAAGCGCAGACCAGTAATACATTGGATATGTTGCGTAAGGTCCCGATGATTACGGTAGATGGTAATGATGAAATCCAGTTGCAAGGATCAACCAACTTCAAGATTTATGTGAATGGAAAGCCTTCTAATATGATGAATAACAATCCGGCTGATGTATTGAAAAGTATGCCGGCCAATTCGGTGAAAGATATAGAGGTGATTACTGATCCGGGTGCGAAATATGACGCTGAAGGTGTAGGTGGTATCATTAATATCATTACTACACGAAATGTTTTGGAAGGCTATACGGCTTCTATCAATGCGGATGCCAGTGTATTAGGACGTATGGGTGCCGGAGCGTATGTGTCGGCTAAATTCGGTAAGTTCGGTCTTACAGGGAATTATAAATATAATCATGAGAATTCGCCTTGGAGTGAATCTTATTCCATTCGTGAGACTTATGCATCTGGAACGAATCCGGCTACTTTATTAAACCAATATGGACGTAGTAAACGACAAGGACCTTTCCAGTTTGGTTATTTGGAAGGAAGTTATGAGATCGACTCGTTGAATTTGCTGAGTGTGGGTGTAAACTTGTTCCGCGGAGATGCGACCAACAAGACGGAATATGATGTGACGATGATGGATGGCAGTGATCTTTCCAATTTCGTGTATGGATTTGACCGAAACAGTAGTTCTACTTCCGTTTTCGGTTCAACAGATGTCAATGTCGATTACCAGCATTCTACGCATAAGAAGGATGAGTTACTGACGTTCTCTTATCGTTTTAGTCATACACCGAACAATAACGAAAGTTATACCGATCTGGAAAATATAGAAGGTAATTATCCACAGGATGATTTGTATCCACGTTGGGATATCAACGATGCTGCCTCTGCTGAACATACAGCGCAGATCGATTATACAACTCCTTTGTGGAAAGATCATACCTTGGAAGTAGGAGCTAAATATATTTTCCGCCAGAGTGATAGTGAGACGTTACGGCAGTATTATAACGATTCTACGAATGTTTGGGATCCGGAATATGATGCGAACAGTGATTTCCGTCATAACCAGCATATCTATTCTGCTTATTTGGGTTATACGTTGAAGGTCGATAAATTGGGTATCAAGGCAGGAGCCCGTGCCGAAGGAACTTCTTTGAATGCTCATTTTGCCTACGAGCCGGATATGGACTTTAGTACCAGTTATTTTAATGTAGTACCGAACTTGACCTTGTCTTATCAGATCGATATGGCGCAGCAAATCCGGGTAGGTTATAACATGCGTATCCGTCGTCCGAGCATTTGGAACTTGAATCCATACGTGAATACAACCGACCCTGAAAATATCAGTTATGGTAATCCGAACTTGGATCCGGAAAAGAGTAACCGTTTGCACATGAATTATAGCTTCTTTAATTCCAAGTTCAATTTCAATGCCAATTTGAGTTATCGCTTTGAGAATAATGCCATCGAACAGATTGTCAAGATGAACAATGGGGTTTCAGAAACGACCTACGACAATATCGGTAAGAGTAAGCGGGTTGGCCTTTCTCTGTATGCCAGCTATACACCGATACCTTTGTTACGGATCATGTTTAACGGAGGTGCCGATTATTCTGATTTGTCCAGTTCGGAAATGGCTTTGGGAAATACTGGATTTAGCGGTCGTATGTTCACCGGTGTTCAGTTCAATTTACCGAAAGATTTCCGGGTAGACTTGCGTGGTGGCTACTTCTCACCGAGAATTTCTTTGCAGGGAAAACGTTCTCCGATGTACTTTACCGACTTTGCCATTAACAAGAGCTTCCTGAAGAAGAAACTGACGGTATCTCTGACATGCCGTAATCCGTTCTGGAAGACCATTAAGATGGAAAGTACAACCGAAGACCCGGCATTTGACATGACAACGGTCAATTATATGCGGGCACGCGATTTCCGCATCAGCTTGACTTATCGTTTCGGTACGTTGAAAGATGCTATCAAGAAAGTAAAACGTGGTATCAGCAATGACGATGTAGATAGTAATAATGGAGGTGGAAATGAAGGTATGATGTAATACCTTCATGACTGATCATAAGAAAGCCCTCGGATTTACACTTCCTAAATCCGAGGGCTTTTTTGTATCTGATAGAAAACCTTATTCCGCTTTCTTTCGTGTAACCCGTTTCTTCGTTGCCGGTTTCTGATCTGCTTCGCTGACCAGCTTCATACAATCGGCCAAGGTCATCTCGGCAGGTGTATAACCCGTTTTCGGTATTCGGTAGTTTTTGCCTTTGTAGGCAATATAAGGGCCATAACGTCCGTTCAGGATTTCCAGTTCAGGATCTTCTTCAAACTTCTTGATGAAGCGGTTCTCGTCTTTCTCTCGCTTTTGCTGGATCAATTCAATCGCTTCCTCCAACGTGATGGAGATTGGATTCTTGTCTTTCGGAATGGAAACGAACTTCCCGTCATGACGGATAAATGGACCAAACCGGCCGATAGCTGCTACTACAACTTTTCCTTCGTATTCTCCAACCGTACGAGGCAATTCAAACAACTTCAAGGCTTCTTCTAAGGTGATCGTCTCAATAGACTGACCTTTTAGCAAGGTAGCGAACTGAGGCTTTTCATTATCTTTTTCGGCATTCGATTCTCCAATTTGAGCCACTGGTCCGAATCGGCCGATCTTAACGAATACAGGTTTTCCGCTTTTCGGGTCAATACCTAATTGGCGTTCTCCCACTTTATGTTCTGTGCGGATAGCGGCTGTCTGTTCGACTACCGGATGGAAAACCTGGTAGAAATTGTCGATGACTTTTGTCCAGTTTTCTTCTCCTTCCGCAATGGCATCGAACTCCTTCTCTACTTTGGCAGTAAAGTTGTAGTCCATGACCAATTGGAAATATTCCATCAGGAAGTCATTTACCACGATACCGATATCGGTAGGCATTAACTTGTTCCGGTCGGCTCCCACCATTTCAGTCTTAGTGCTTTCCTGAATTCCTTTTTTATTTAGAGTTAGGATAGAATAAGCACGTTCGGTTCCTTCTTTGTCTCCTTTAATGACATATTCCCGGTTCTGAATGGTCTGGATAGTCGGTGCATACGTAGAAGGACGGCCAATACCCAGTTCTTCCAAACGGCGGACCAATGTAGCTTCTGTATAACGAGCCGGACGCTGGGTGAAACGCTCTGTGGCAGTCGCCTCTTTCAGTTGCAAGGCATCTTGCAGGTGGACAACGGGCAGTAAGGTGTTTCCTTGTTCCTTTTCCTGATCATCATCCGTACTTTCGTGATATACTTGTAAGAATCCGTCGAATACAACGACTTCTCCCGTAGCGACGAATTTCTCTTTCACACCACTTATATCTACAGAGATGGTTGTCCGTTCCAGTTCGGCATCGGCCATCTGGCAAGCGATGGTCCGTTTGCGGATCAAATCATACAACTTACGTTCCTGAGCTGTACCGTCGATTTCTGCCTTGGCAATATAGGTCGGACGGATGGCTTCGTGAGCTTCCTGCGCTCCTTTGCTCTTCGTATGATATTGACGGAACTTGTAATATTTTTCTCCGTATGATTCCAAAATAGCTTCTTTGGCTGTACCCAATGCCAGGTCACTCAAGTTGAATGAGTCCGTACGCATGTAAGTAATGAATCCCGATTCATACAACCGCTGGGCGATCATCATGGTTTGAGAAACCGAATACCCCAATTTACGGGCTGCTTCCTGTTGCAAGGTTGATGTTGTAAACGGAGGAGCCGGAGATTTACGTACCGGTTTCTTACTGATTTCATCAATCGTAAATGTTGCCTGTTGGCAAGCCTTCAGGAAAGCTTGCGCTTCTTCCTTGGTCTTCAAACGGCGGTTTAGCTCGGCTTTCAATATTGTCTTACCGTCGGGAAGGATGAAATTAGCTGTTACCCGATAAGCTGCTTCGGATACGAAGTCCTGAATTTCACGCTCACGTTCCACGATCAGCCGGACTGCTACCGATTGCACACGGCCGGCAGATAAGGCGGGCTTGACTTTTCTCCACAAGATCGGAGAAAGCTGGAAGCCGACGATACGATCCAATACACGGCGCGCCTGTTGGGCGTTGACCAGATTCATATCGATGCTGCGTGGCGTTTCAATAGCATGTAAGATAGCTGTCTTGGTAATCTCGTGGAAAACGATACGGCGCGTGTTTTCAGGTTTTAATCCCAAAACTTCATATAAATGCCACGATATGGCTTCTCCTTCGCGGTCCTCATCGGATGCGAGCCATACCATTTCGGCGGCTTTCGATTCAGCCTTGAGTTCGGAAACCAGCTTCTTTTTATCGGCCGGAATTTCGTATTGTGGAGCGTAATTGTGCTCGATATCAATACTGAACTGTTTCGTTTTCAAGTCGCGGATGTGTCCGTAGCTCGACAATACCTTGTAGTCTTTACCCAAGAACTTTTCAATGGTTTTTGCCTTGGCCGGAGACTCCACTATTACCAGATTCTTTTGCATAATTGTTTTATTTCTGATTGGAATCGGCTGCAAATGTACAAGATAATCTTTAAATAAAACAAATTGCTTTCTTTTTTTATACATTTGTGCGTAGTTATTTAAAAGCTGACACAAGTATGGAAGAAATAAAGAATCTGATTTATGCAGGCAAGGTAGATGACGCCATTCAACAATTGAACGCTTATATACAAGAGCACCCGGATAGTGATGAGGCCTATTATTTATTGGGAAATGCCTGGCGGAAAAAAGGAGACAACCGGCAAGCCCTGAATAATTATCTGGAAGCCATTCACCGGAATCCGGACAGTCCGGCCAAGAATGCCTATGATATGCTGATGGATATTCTGGATTTCTATTATAAAGAAATGTATAACCAATGATGTAAAAGAGGATACTATGAAAAATATAGGTAGATGGATATTGACTGTAACGGGTATATGGCTGGTACAGCTACTTTCGGCTCAGCAACTGCCGGAAATCCGGATGGTGGATATTCCGGCGGGTTCTTTCTATATGGGTGGTGAAGGTACTGGAGAAGATTATGATGAACTGCCAATTCATAAAGTAAATATCACCCATCCGTTCAAGATGAGTATGACAGAGATCACTAATGCGCAGTTTGAAGCTTTCCGGCCGGAACATAAGGCATTGCGAGGGAAGAACGGCCTTTCGCTAGAAGATGATGAGGCCGTGGTGTACGTCAGCTATGCGGATGCAGTGGCTTTCTGTGAGTGGCTCAGCCGGAAAGAAGGGAAACACTATCGTCTGCCTACCGAAGCGGAATGGGAATATGCCTGCCGGGCAGGTACGTATTACTTATATAATACGGGTGACGGTTTGCCGGAAGCATATCGGAAGAATCAACAGACGGCCCGCGACTTGAAACCGGTCTCGCTGAAGGTAGGACAAACACCACCGAATGCATTCGGACTTTGTGACATGCACGGGAATGTGGAAGAGTGGTGTTTGGATTGGTATGGCCCTTATTTGCCGGGCGAGCAGAACGATCCGGCAGGTAGAATTACGGGTGATTTCCGGGTAACACGTGGCGGTAGCCATAATACCCCGGATAAATACCTGCGTTCGGGCAATCGAATGGCAATGATTCCGGAAGACAAGCACGCCCAGACCGGTTTCCGGATCGTGGAATCGGAGTTTACACCGGTAGCAACGGTCGCACCGGCACTTCCTCCGGCTAATCAGCAAGAAGTCAATCAGACAAATTATACCTGGAAGGTCGTGAAAGATCCGGTATTCAAAGCGCCAGTTCCTTATGTATTGCAACCGGAACTGGGTAGTGGAAATCCTTTCTTCTCCCATAATCACCAACCGGCTATTACCTGGTGTGATAATGGCGATCTGCTGGCTATCTGGTTCTCAGCGGATGAAGAGAATGGCCGGGGTATGGTGGTACTGGCTTCCCGGTTACGGGCGGGCACGGAACAGTGGGATCGTTCGTCTCTCTTCTTTAAAGTGCCCGACCGGAATATGACGGGTTCGGCCTTGCTGAACGACCGTCAGGGCTCGTTGTATCATCTGAACGGCGTGGAAGCGTCGGGCGATTGGCAGAATCTGATGATGGTGATGCGTACCAGCCGGGATAACGGACAGACTTGGTCGGCTCCGCAAATCATTGCACCGGAACATGCTAAGCGTCATCAGGTCATTGCCGGGACAATCCGTACACGTGAAGGTTGGTTGATCCAACCCTGTGATGCCGGACCGGGCAGTCACGATGGGGCAGCCATTCATATCAGCAAAGACGGAGGTAAGACCTGGCAGGATCCGTGGGATGGGAAACCTTTGCCAGAATTTAAGGAAGGAAATACGGGTTCGACGATAGCAGGTATTCATGCCGGAGTGGTGCAATTGAAGGATGGTTCGCTTATGGCGTTGGCACGAGGTAACAGTATCTTGAATAAGGAAGGAAAATTGAGGATGCCGATGAGTATCTCGAAAGATATGGGAAAGACATGGACTTATTATGCTTCCGAGTTCCCACCGATTGATGGTGGTCAGCGTCTGGTCTTTATGCGCCTGAATGAAGGTCCGCTGTTACTCATTTCATTTACAGGTCATCCGTTGCGTACGCCCGAAGCCGAACGTGGCATGATTTTCCCCGATCGGGAAGGGAATAATTATCGGGGGTATGGTCTGTATGCAGCCGTATCGTATGATGAAGGCAAGACTTGGCCGGTAAGACGGTTGTTGACCGATGGCATAACCCGCTTTCTGGATGGTGGTGCCTGGACCAAACATTTCCTGATGGATGCGACGCATGCTGAACCACGCGGTTATATGGCAGCCACACAAAGCCCGGACAATCTGATACATCTGGTGAGTAGCCGTCTGTATTACTGCTTTAATCTGGCTTGGATTACGGACGGACAACACATACCTGATAAGTCGTTTTAACTTGTTGGGAAATACGGAAAATAAAGTTACTTTTGCGAAGTAACGGATCGTAAATATCAAAGGAGGTTTATATGGAATCAACAGAACTTGAAATGGAACGGATGGAAATCATTCGCCAGGTGGTGGAAACCGATAGCCGTGAATTGCTCCAGCAGCTGAAAGAGGTCGTGGATGCCTGGAGAGGTAAAAGGGAAGATGTGGATTTTGAATCGCCTTCCCTGCAATATACGGTAGAGGAGTTGAAACAAAAGATTGCATTGTCGGAAGCTGGAAAAGGAACTCCCGGTAGTGTGTTTTTTGAATCAATGAAGCGTAAATATCCTTTCTTATGAGAGTGATTTGGCAGGAATCAGTACAACATGATATTGAAACCGCTTTTCTGGATGGATTAGTTAGGTTTGGAGAGAAGGTTGCGAAACGTTTTTTTGTGCATATTTGGGATTATGACAGTCGATTGGCTGCATTTCCATATATGGGGAAAGTAGAATATTTTTTGTCCGGTTCATCCAAAGAGTACCGCAGCCTTGTAGTACATAATCACTACAAACTGATTTATCGGGTATCCGAAGAGGAGGATACGGTCTATGTAGTGGCCTTGTGGGATACACGACGCAATCCGCAGGATATGGATGCAGGTTTGTCAGATGATCGCGAATAAAAAACAAAGGAATCTTGCACGAATCCGACGCAAAGCATCCCGAACTACATAGCTACATAGTGTCTCACAAAGCTAATCTGGCCTGGATTACGGACGGGCAGCCCGTTCCTGCTGCTTTTTGAGTTTGTGGGCAGCATTCTCCAGCGATTCGGTCGGCTCGATGATGTTGTAATCACCCCAAAATTCCTCGTCGGCAAAGTCCTTAACCCGGTCGGAGAGTGCCTGGCTCGATTTAAAGGAGGCTTTATACGGAATATTCCCGGTGGCCGGTCGGTTGTCGGTCGCTACCATTTCCGAGACAATAGTGTAGGTGGTCGAGAACAGCCTCCGTTTCCAGTCGCATTTGAAACGGATTTCGTTGCGCACATAATTAAGGTAGGAGCGTCCTTCGTGTTCCCGGTAGGTAACCAGGAAGGAAACTTCCAGCGGTTTGAAACGAAGTCCGAACGGTTTCTTCCGGAGGATGGCTTCGGTAGCTTTACCCTGGTCGAGGTTGAACTCGGCGCGACTGATCGACAGCCGTTCCTGGTCGATATAGAGCAACCCTTCATACAAAGCGAATGAAAGGATCACCTGCGGGTAAAAACGCACTACGTAATGTGGCCGTTCGTTCAGCCAGGCAATTTCTTGTATTTCGAAGGCATAGCAAGGCAGGATAAGCGGATCGAGCACCAAATCGGGATTCTTGGCCACATCGACGAATACCGGTAGGTTGGGGCCACCCAGCAACTTGACCACCAGTGTATCGCCCGGCTTCGGGCTCAGCAGTTTTCTTCCTTTCAGTACCTGTACCCGGTCGTGATCAATGTCTTTCTGCGTATAAGCTGTTTTATAGACGTCGATTACTGCTTCCGAAATGGAGATATAACGTCTTCTTTTCTGGGCAGTCTCCCGGTAGAATCCCGTTTGCAGTGTGGCAGACTGGGCATAATTGCTGCTTACCCGTTGCATGGCTTCTTCAACGATGAAACGGGCATCGCCGCCCCGCACGATCAGGTCGCTGAGTTGTCGGGTGGTAGGAGCCAAGTTGATTTTCAATCCCGATTGGTTGAGCGTATCAATCGGAATCCGGTAGTTCTGATACCCTACATGGGTGAAGAGGATATGCTTTGCCTGCAAGGATCGCTTGATCTTGATAGAGAAAACGCCTTCACTATTGGTTACGGTTCCGATTGGCGTACCCGGCACGGTGACATGAACGAACTCAAGCCTTTTGCGGTCATTTTGGTCGCGCACCAATCCTTCGATGGTAATATACCGGGTCGTATCCGTATTCATTTGTGCCATTAATTGTTCAATGGGACATCCGGCGAATAAGAAGATCGCCAGTAGCAGATAATAAAGAGATAAGACAGGAGACTTCATAATCGTATCGTTTAGTGTGAAACAAAATCGGGCTGGCCCGACATTTCTGATCAATTCATCACCACAATTCAGCCTCATGCCAAATATACAAAAATAAAAGAGGGGAAAATGCTGATTGTGAAAATATTTGTATAGAAAAGATTGGAAATGGTAAAATATTTTCTACTTTTGTAGCAACATTATAAATAAGAGTTCTGGCGAGACTATGTATCTTATTTTTAATGTGAGGAGAGATATTTGACAGTTTTTTCTTTCAGCTCGTTACAAAAGTAGTGTTGCCGAAAAAATTATGCTTTTGCCGTCAGACAAAACCACTGTTGCCACAAAAACAACTCTTTTGTTGTCAAACAAAAGCATAGCTGAGATAAATGCAATTCTTTTGTCATCAAACAAAACTACTGTCGCCATAAATACAGTTCTTTTGTTATCCGACAAAACTATTGCAATCGCAGAAACACACCTTTTGTTGGCCAACTAAAGTCTAGTTTGTTATAAAACTCTCTTTTTGTTGGCTAATAGAAGTATAAAATGAAAAATAATACAGCTTTTGTCGCCTGCATAAAGTAATGAAAAGATCATTTTATCGCCAAAGAGTTTGTTTTTTAAAGGATAATGCAATTTATTATAATTCTATAATTGATTAATTATGAGTAATATTACGAAAATAGAAGGTAGTTCTTGCCAACGGTATAGCAATGCCTTGCATGTGGGTTTTCACCAACACATATTGGTTATTTTTGAGACGCTTTTGAGTGATGTGCTGGCTAAACTGCACATTTCGGAAGAGCTTTTGATCAGGAATCAGAATTAAATAGAAAGAGTTTCGCCAGTACTCATACTATTACTATGGACGAGGAAGAGGCTGAACGTGACCGTTTGCTGTCGATGTTGTTCTTCCTGGTTGCAAATGCGCTGGCTTCTGCGAAAGCGGCTACCAAGGCGGCTGCTCAGCGGTTGGATATCGTGCTCCGTCCGTATAAAGGAATCCAGAATCAGGCGGATGACGCTGAAACGGCTTTGATCCGAGGTTTGCTGGGCGACTTGCGGAAAGAGGAGAACACCGAAGCGGTAACGGCTTTGAACCTGGAACCTACGCTGACCAGCCTCGAGACGGCTAACAATGCGTTTGATCAGGCGAAAAACAGACGGGCGGAAGAGAACGCAATGGATGAAGGCGAAAAGACGGTAGAGGTGCGTAAAAAGACCGACAGCATGTATCAGGATATCTGCACGCTGGTGTATGCTTCGGCCCTGATGGCTACGGGTGATGAGGACCGGGAGTTTTGCGTTTCAATCATCAACGAGATGAACCGCGTCATTGCCAACTACAAGACCAGCTACAAGCAGAGCCAGGCGCAAAAGGAAGCCCGCAAGAAAAAGGAAGAGGGTGATACAACCGGCGGGGATAACCAGAATCCCGCAGGGGGCGGGGGCGGCGACCTGGAGTTCGTCCCGGTGGACTAACTTCCACCCAATAAACCAAAACCAACCGGGGCAAACAACTGAGCCCCATAACTCCCGAAGGCAGGAGTAACCGATATAGATCAGGAAATTCAATATTCACTATTATTAATACTAAAAGTTATGAGACGAAAATTATTTACTTTTTTAGTCGCGTTCTTGGCGACATTGAGTGGTGCCGTGTGGGGGCAAGAGACCACCATTAATTTGAGTAGCCCACAATCAGGAACTGGAGTTTCGGTATCAGGAACTACTATAGAAATTAATCAACCGGGAGACTATGTTATCACAGGTTCGACGACTGAGTATCATGTAGAGATAGCATATCGGATTGGTGATCAGGTAAATGTGACTTTATCAAATGCTTCTATTCAGTTGGGGAAACAAATAACTGATAGACCAATCTTTATTCAAGCAGGTAATACGGTAAATCTTACCATTGAAGGAGAGAACTTAATGTCAACAGAAGCCACTCAAGCAGGTATAACTGTTCGAAATGGCTCTTCTTTAACAATTCAAGGTACAGGTATTTTACGTGCTGAAGGGTGGTTAGGAATTGGTGATGCTGATGATACTTGTGGAAATATTGAAATTTTTTCCGGAACAGTTGTTGCACGAGGGAAGACTTATTGTATTGGATGCTCAGGGCCAGTACTTCCTATGGAGCAAAAGCCGAAGCTTGCTATGACAGGCGATGCCCTTTTGGTTGTTTATGACGAATCAACGAATAGAGATAGAGGAATATTCAACATGAAATATTGGGGATCAGAATTTGAAGACCCCAATGACCCAGGAAATCATCCAAACAAAGGTATCTATTGTAACGCAAAGGCTCAGACAGGAGCAGATCGTCTTGTAGGTTCTTTATATGATAAAGTTACGTTGAACTCTCCTTTCCCTAATGATAAATTTGTTGTTGATTTGAATGGTAACACTTTGACATTAGGTGAAGGTTCTTATGCACGGAAAGATCAGATAACAGGTCTTGAAGAAGGTGGCACATTGAATGCTTATGAGGTGGTATGCACTGTTCCTCAAATTCCAAATGCGACAATGAGTACCGCACCGGCTTCCATGTATTACGGACCGAGTACGGATTTAGTTGCTGGAGATGCTACTGCTACAACAAATAATAATCAGACTGCATACGATTTCTTGGGTTGGGTAAATAACTCAGGAGATTTTATGGATGCAACAGATGCAAAGACTCCTGTTGGAACAGAACAGGTAAACGTTACAGCTGCTTTCTTGTTGACTAAATATGCTTTGGATATCGTTAAAGGTACAACTTTGTCTGAATCATTTAATTTAGTTTATCCTAAGAATGCTAACGTGACAGTAGCAGATACAGATTTGAAATTGGGTGAATATGGAGCTAAATTAGATGATACAACAAAGAAAGTAGTTGCTGGTAATACAGGTGCCACAGCTAATGAAACTACAACTCCGGATAAAGTAACACTGAAGGCTACATATAAAACATCTGAAACAAAAGATATCGAATTGAGCATGACCGTGACTGATAATGCTGTCGATATATCAACAGGTACATTAGAATTAACCGGAAACAATAATACTAAAGTCTATGACGGAGAAGCGGTCAATCTTGACAAATTGACTTGGAAAATTATTAATGGTTCTGAAACAATTACCTCTGGAGGAGGTCTTGAAGTGAAGTTCAAAATGCGCACAAGCGATCCAGATTATATGACAGAAAATCCGACAGATGTAGGGACTTATTATGTTTATGTAGTAGCCACGTCAGGTGATACTTATACTGGGGCTACTACGAATGAGGTGACTTATACAATCACTAAAAAAACACTGACTGTAGAACCCGAAGATGTTAAGTGGGAAAAATCCGCTTCTTCAGCTTCTCCTGACTTTACAGATAAGTTAACATTGTCTGGAATAATAGGATCTGATGACGTTTCTGTTACTTATACCAAACCTACCGGCAGTTGGGATATACCGGGCACTTATACCGTGACTTATAAAAATTTGGCTTTGGAAGGAACGGATAAAGACAATTACACATTGAATAGTGTGAATACAGTCTATGGTAAGTTGATTGTTTCTATAGAGGATGGAAAACCAGAAGAAAATACCGATATTAAACCGGGTGGTGTAGGTGATTTGGATGGTTGGACTTGGATTGCAGATAAAAACCGTTATGAACGGACTTATGATGGTATTGCTCATCCATTAACAAAGATCAGTATTCGGGTGCAAAATGGAGTAAATACAGAATGGAAAGAATTAAGTGCAGATGATTTTGAGGTTACATATGATCCTGATACAGATGTAAAGGATGCGGGAGCATATGAAGCTACTGTAACAATCAATGACGCTGAATCCTATACAAATACAACAGCCACTATCAACTTGTATATCAACCCTGCTGACTTGACAATCAATTTAAATGTGCCAGCAACGATAGAGAAAGGACAAAATGTTAGTACTTGGTGGACACCTGAGATGGCAAAATTCACCGGTGTATACAATGATGAACCGGCGAAGATAGAAGGTTCATTGTCTATTTCAGATTTCGAAAAGGCAAATGTTGGTGGGAAGGTAGATGCAATCATTACGGGTTTGAAATTAGTTGAAAATACAGTTGAAAGCAAAACATTTAAACCAAGTAACTATAATCCTATATGGAAGAATGGTAATGCAAGTATTACCGTTACTGAAGGAAATGCTGAAATTGATGATATCACAGTAGTAGATCCACAACCGAACTATCCGGAGGAAATCAAACCGGGAGATGAAGGTTGGAAATGGGATGGCGATAGTAAAGTCTTTACTCGTGTTTATGATGGTCAAGCTCATGAAATCCAATCATTAATCGTTGATGGTGAAACATTGACGGTAGGAACAGACTACACGGTGGTTTATAATCCATCAGTCGTAAAGAATGCTGGTAGTTATACAGCAGTGATTACATTCAAAAAACCGGATAAATATCAGGTTATCAGCATGCCATTGAAGATTACTGAACGTAAGATGAAAGTAACTTTCAATGTGCCAAATCACATTGAATCAACGGATCCGATTACGATTACAGATGAATATGTGAACTATGAAGCACAAAGTGGAAATAGAGGCTTGGTAACAAAAGAAGCTCCTAAAATTGAAAGCGGAGAATTTGTCTTTGAAGAATCAAGTATCGAAGGCAAATATAAAGTAATCCTTCGCAACTTTGTATTGGGCGAAAATGCTGACTTCAAGCCGACCAATTATGAATTACAGATTTGGGATGCCACGCAAGGTAAATATGTAGAGTATGATAACACTGGCGATGATATCACTATCATTGATCCGGAAAAACCTGAGAATAATCCGAACACACCGGGTGAGGGTGTAGTTGTTGGCCCGGATGATGAAGGTCAACAGCCTTCAAAGAACTTCTGCAATATTTATGTAGTTGAGGAATCAAGTCCATACATCCAATTCCATCCAAGCCGCAATGTGGTAGAAGCCGTAGGTCAAATCACGGTAGATGTAGTCATTCCGGATGAAATCGAAATGGATGATGTGAAGTTGGTATTCAGACGTGGTAATGGCGAATGGGAAACTTTGACGATCGATGAAGAGACTCAGAAGTACACCATCAAAGACATCAATACACATATCTACCTGAAAGCTGAAGTAGATGCAGCCTTGTTGGATGCTGAACCGAATGAAAACCATGTATATATCGACCTGTCATGTACAGAAGACGGTATTAAACTGGATGCTGAACGTGAAATCGTAGAAAACGGAGAAGACGTATTGATCTGGGCAGAAATAAGCAAAGAAAACTTGAATAAGGCTATCAAGTATGAATACAAAGTAACTCGTTTTGGTGAATGGAAAGAATTGAAGGCAACTGAAAATGCAGGTGAATTCATGATCTGGAATGTTACTAACGATGTATTCGTGAGAGCTTATTTGGCAGATCAGGCAGAAGATCCTGAAACAACTGAGGAAGCAGCACACCATGTTTATAGTGATTTGTCTGTCACCTGCAAAGGACTGTACTTGGATGCAGACCGTAAGATGGTAACAGATAACGGTACGACTAAGGTTTACTTGACTATCGAACCGAACTATAACGCCAAGAACGCTCACTATATGTTCAGACGAGGTATCCACGAAGCTTGGGAAGAACTGACTCCATCAACAGAAGCCAATGTCTTTGTGATAACAGGTATTGAAAGCGACATTTACCTGAAAGCTACGGATGCTATTTCCACTGGTATGGAAGACATCGACGGTACAGCCCGGATATATACGAAAGACGGCAGTCTGTATATCTACACACCGCAGCAAGATGATATCACTGTTGTTTCCATGACAGGAGCTGTGGTTAAACGGACAAAACAAATCGGTTTACAGTCTTATCCGTTGAACCAAGGCATCTATGTAGTACGCGTAGGCGAACAGGTATTCAAAGTACGCGTCAAATAATAAGATCGTTTTATTATAATTAATATTTCTTTTTTATACAATCAGCTATGCCTCCGTTGTGAAACGTAGGTATAGCGGCAAGAAAACTTTATGTTTTACTTGTTTCCGTTTTTTTAGTATATGAAAAATGTCTTTCCTCCGTTGTGGAACGCGGGATCATGAATCAGTAGCGAGGAGAGAGACTTCGGTCTTTCTCCTCTTTTTATGTTATCCGCGACTAATTTTGGAAATTTATTTTTAATTTTGCCTATTCAAAAAAGAAAGCAACGTGCATTTCTTTCTAACTAAAATAAAAACTGAATGATTGAACGAATTTATATTCTTGAGACGGTTGATCCGGTCATATTTTATGGTGTGAATAACAGCAATATGCAGCTCATCAAGACGCTGTTTCCCAAACTTCGGATTGTAGCCAGAGGCAACGTGATGAAAGTAATTGGCGATGAAGAGGAATCGGAACTGTTTTTAAAGAAGATTCGTGAAATTGAAAAGTACTGCGAAGAATTCAACTCGTTGAGCGAGGAAGTCATCATCGACATTGTGAAGGGAAAAGGGCCGACCGTGGTCAAACAGGAAAATCTGATTATCCACGGGATGAATGGCAAACCCATTACCGCGCGGACTGAAAACCAGCAACTGCTGGTCAAGGCTTTTGAGGAAAACGACCTGGTCTTTGCGACAGGTCCTGCCGGATCGGGAAAAACCTTTGTGGCCATTGCCCTTGCCGTGAAAGCCCTGAAGAATAAGGAAGTGCGCAAGATCATCCTGAGCCGTCCGGCGGTGGAAGCGGGTGAGAAGCTGGGATTCCTGCCCGGAGAGATGAAAGACAAACTCGATCCGTACTTGCAACCGCTCTACGATGCCTTGCAAGATATGATTCCGGCTGTCAAGCTGAAGGAATATATGGAAAACAATGTCATCCAGATTGCCCCTTTGGCCTTTATGCGTGGGCGGACCCTCAATGATGCCGTCATTATCCTGGACGAAGCCCAGAACACAACCACCCATCAGATCAAGATGTTTCTGACACGTCTCGGCATGAATGCCAAGATGATCGTGACGGGCGATATGACACAGATCGATTTGCCGGCCTCGGTTACTTCCGGATTGAAGGAAGCGATGGGCGTGTTGAAGCATGTACCGGGCATCGGACGGGTAGAATTCAACAAGAAAGATATTGTACGGCACAAGCTGGTACAGCGTATTGTGGAGGCTTACGATAAGTTTGACAAGAATAAGCTTCGTGCCGCAAAAAAGGATACAAGTCATACAGAAAATAAAATAGATTAAGTTATGAAAACAGCTTTAGTAAAAACAGATTTTCACTTTCCGGGTCAGAAGAGTGTTTATCATGGTAAAGTACGTGATGTGTACAGTGTAGGAGACGATTTACTGGTCATGGTAGCTACCGACCGTATTTCGGCATTCGACGTGATTCTGCCTGAAGGTATTCCATTCAAAGGACAGATGTTAAGCCAGATTGCTGCCAAGTTCCTGGATGCAACAACGGATATTTGCCCGAACTGGAAGTTGGCTACTCCTGATCCGATGGTAACAGTTGGTGTACGTTGCGAAGGATTCCCGGTAGAAATGATTGTCCGTGGTTATTTGTGTGGAAGCGCTTGGCGTGCTTACAAGAGCGGTGTGCGTGAAATCTGCGGCGTAAAGCTTCCGGAAGGCATGCGTGAGAACCAGCGTTTCCCGGAACCGATCATTACCCCGACTACCAAAGCTGAAATCGGAGAACACGATCAGGATATCTCGAAGGAAGAAATCCTGGCCCGTGGTTTGGCTACACCGGAAGAATATGCTTTGTTGGAAAAATATACTTTGGCTTTATTCAAGAGAGGTAGTGAAATCGCTGAAAAACGCGGCTTGATCTTGGTTGATACCAAATACGAATTCGGTAAGCACAACGGTGAAATCTATCTGATGGACGAAATCCATACACCGGACTCTTCTCGTTACTTCTACCTGGAAGGATACGAAGACCGCTTTGCCAAAGGCGAACCGCAGAAGCAGCTGTCAAAAGAATTCGTTCGTGAATGGTTGATGGATAACGGATTCCAAGGTAAGGCAGGACAGACAGTTCCGGAAATGACTCCTGAAATTGTAGAAGGCATCAGCAATCGTTACATTGAGTTGTATGAACACATCACCGGCGAAACTTTCGTGAAGGAAGATACCGATAACTTGGCTCAGCGTATCGAAAAGAATGTAACTGAATATTTGAACAAACGATAAGAAAGTGACGATATGACGCAGTACGGTTCGGAAAAGATTTTACCCTACAATCAGGATGAACATAAAGGAGTACAGGTCAGACGTATGTTTGACGCGATCGCCGGAAAATATGATTTGCTGAACCATACATTGTCATTCGGTTTTGATAAAGGGTGGCGCAGAAAGGGGATTCGCTTTCTGCGCCCTTATTCACCGAAGCAGATCTTGGATATTGCGACGGGAACTGGGGATTTGGCTATTGCGATGCAGAAACAATTGCACGCAGAAACAATTATCGGTGCAGATATATCGGAAGGTATGATGGAAGTAGGACGGCAGAAGGTAAAAGAGGCCGGCTTGCAGGACCATATCTCATTCGAATACCAGGATTGCACCGCATTGACATTTGCTGATAATACATTTGATGCAGTGACGGCTGCCTTCGGCGTACGGAACTTTGAGGATATAGAAAAAGGATTGCGGGAAATGTACCGGGTAACGAAACCCGGAGGACATCTGATGATTCTTGAACTTTCTACACCCGAATCATTTCCGATGAAGCAGCTTTATCAGCTTTATTCGAAAGTGGTCATTCCGACGGTTGGTCGGTTTGTTTCGAAGGAAAAGGCTGCATACGATTATTTACCAGCTTCTATTCAAGTAGTTCCGCAAGGTAAGGTAATGACTGATTTGTTAACCAGAGTCGGATACAAAGAGGCGAAAGCGCGTACTTTAACTTTCGGAATTTGTTCGTTGTATACAGGAACTAAATAATAATAGGCTAGTTATGCAGAAGTATGGTTTGATAGGATATCCGTTGGGACATTCTTTTTCCTGTAATTACTTTAACCAGAAGTTTGAATCAGAGAAGATCGATGCCCAGTACCTTAATTTCGAAATCCCGACAATTAAGGACTTGAAAGAAGTATTGAAAGAGAACCCGGAACTGAACGGGTTGAATGTAACGATACCTTATAAGGAACAAGTTATACCGTATTTGGATGATCTGGACGAAGACGCCCGTCTGATTGGCGCCGTAAATGTGATCAAGTTTACGAAAGGTCTTTTTGGAAAGACCAAACTGGTGGGTTATAATTCGGATATTATCGGTTTCAAGCAGTCTATTGAGCCTCTATTGACCGAAAAGCATTCAAAGGCTTTGATCTTGGGAACCGGTGGTGCTGTTGTTCAAGGATTGAAACAACTGGGAGTGGGTTCTACGTTTGTTTCGCGTACGAAAAAGGAATATTGTATTACGTATGAAGAGATTACTCCGGAAATTATGCAACAGTATAAAGTAATCGTCAATACAACTCCATTAGGTATGTTCCCGAATGTAGATGCTTGCCCGAAGATCCCGTATGAGTTGCTGACACCAGACCATCTGTTGTACGATTTGCTCTATAATCCGGATGAGACCTTGTTTATGCGTAAAGGAAAAGAACAAGGTGCTGTCGTCAAGAACGGATTGGAGATGTTGCTGCTCCAGGCTTTTGCAGCATGGGAAATCTGGCAGCGTTAAATCAGGGATTCTTTACCCAGGTGATGACGAAATCTTTCTCTACACGGTACTGAAGAACAACGTGTTGAGTTGATTTACTACAGGTATCGAAGGCAATCAGTGTACCTTGCTCAGCGTAAGAGAAAGGCTGAATATGTAAATGCCGGCAGAAGTCCACTTCCTGCCGGTTTATTATTTTATATAAGGCCTCTTTCGCACACCAGCAGATAAGCAGATGTTCCGTTTCATGAGCCGGATCAATGAATAGTTCTTCTTCGGCATTGAGAAACCGACTTCTGACTTTCCGGACACGTTCAGACCGGTATTCGATATCAATTCCTGCCATTTGGGTGGCATCTGTCAGCATGATGGCAACAAAATCTTTGGTGTGCGAGATACTGATCTGCTTCTTTTCTGCTTCGGACAGGTAAGGTGCTCCGCTCGGATGGTGATGAATAATGGCTTCGTGTCCGAGCATTTCTTTCAACAACAAGCGGGTGGCTAGCCATTCTTTCTGGCGCTGTTCCGCTTTAAGACGGCTGAACTCCGGCTGATACCATATTTTATGTTGAAGAAGAGACCACATTTCTTCGGCCGTCTCTTCCATCTTCCAAATGCCAATGGGAGGTATAATTGATAAAACGGACATGTTTATTCTTTCCAATTAAAGGTTTCCATCAGGTGCATAACATCCTGAATCAGATATTGGGTAACGGGAGCGATGGAATCGGCTTTCGGTTCAAAGGCATAGTAAACAGCACCTCGGAAAAAATGATCGGTACTGTCTGTCAGATGAAATTGAATGGGAGAGATACAATCTCCTTTTAATAGAAATAATGAACCATATACCTGTTTCTCTGGATTCTCA
>OHIR01000599.1_pt1 | contig 22615 bp, 23 predicted proteins | sample 1568301 | NCBI WGS metagenome assembly OHIR01 (sample SAMEA3879539, study PRJEB24766) | human gut metagenome | biome: human-associated habitat; feature: feces | place: USA | collected 1985/1987
ATTACAGAATCATTCCGTCTGCGCCTTCTCATTTTCTTCCCGGATAATCTCCTTTCTGGCGTTCTGTACACGCGCATTGCCAGTACCACAGCCTTGTCCTCAACCTTCACATTCTTACGAAATAAATCTTATATGGCAGCCTCTTTTTATACAGACGCACAAAAACAATTTTATTTTCCTATCAGCACCTTTTAATGGGGTCAGACCCCTTTTATTTATGTTTTTTCCAGGCGAAATAAATTCTTTGACATATTAGTTATATAGTGTTAGTATAATTATAGAAAGGGTTCTACCGATAGACGGTTAGCCCAAGTAAATTAGTTTGACAAAAATGCCGCTTAGTTTACCAGACGTGGGCGGCTATTTTTGTGTCTTATTATTATCCTTACCAAAGGAATATCCGATTCCAAAGCAGGTTAAGCCGAAGCTTACTACTGCAATAAAGTCAACAATACTCATATGGCTTAGCCCTCCTTTCCTTGGATTCCCTTACGGGTTTCTATGTAATCAGAGGGTCACAGTCCCTCTGCCGAAGGACTAACCGCCTACCGTTATGGTAGCACCCATGAGCAATTGTATCAGACAGAATTCAATTTATCAATTCCTAAAATATTTTACCACCCTTTAATCTATCTGTTCGTTACTGTTCAGACGCAAGCTTGACACCACGCTGTCAAGCTATGCGCCATAGTATTAATTATTGAGTGATTACAGCCCATTTAAAATACCTCGTAGAGGCATTTTAAATGGGCTGTAATCGTTGCTGGTAACACCGTTAAGTGTGAACAGTAACTTATCTAGTTCTTATCAGCCGCCAGTATCTGATCGATCGTCTTCATCAGCTGCTTATATGACTCGTCATTATCAATACCGCCCATGATCGGCTCTCCGATAATATTTCCGTTACGGTCAAGCACGATTGTAGTCGGGAAGGCCATAATGCTTGTTGCATATTTTCCGGCTTCACTGTTGGAATCAAGGGAAAGATTCGTATATTTTGCACCCTGCTTCTCTAAAATACTCTTAGCTTCAGCAATTCCATCCTCATTTCCGTCAAGAGAATCTGTATTGATACCAATTACCTGTCCGCCTTTTTCCTTCAGCTCCTCATTTAATTTATTCAGTTCCGGAAGCTCCTGTACGCATGGAGAACATCCATTAAACCAAAAATTCAAAACCGTGACCGCATTCTTTGAAATGATGCTGCTGTCCACGTCATTTCCATCCAAATCCTTTGCCTTAAACTCCGGAAATACGCTTGCTCCCTCTTTGCCGGAATCCTTATTTGATGCATTCGCACTCTGCTTCTCAAGAAGTGGCTGAAGCTCATCCTCAAGCTTTTTGATTTCTTCAACATCTTCCTTCAAAGACTTGAGTTCATCATCGGTAAACTTATCCTTAATTTTGTCTAAAGAGTTTGCCAGAAAATCTCCGTAATTCGTAGCTGTCGCATCCTCGACAGTTGATTTGTCAATGCTGTTAAATACCTTCTCCCATAAAGCCTTATGGTTTTCAAGAATACTGTTCTCTTTCTGTGTCAATTCATTAATCTTTGCATCCAGATCTTCTGCTTCCTGCGTTGACATCTGCGACTCTGTTGCTGTATTTCCCTTGTTAGCAGAATTTCCGCACGCACTTACTCCGAGTACCATCGCTGCAATAAGCAGCATCACTGTTAATTTCTTCATTTTATTCTTTATTCTCCTTTATTCTCTTTCAAATTTGTTTTACCTGTTCCAAATCCATATTGATAGTGAATTGCTTCCGTCGGGCATTCCTTTATACACATGCCACAGCGGATACATTCCGTATGGTTCGGATGCTTGGTGACATCCACGTCCATCTTGCAGGCTCTCTCACATTTGCCGCAGGATACACATTTATCCTCATCCACCTTCATCTGCAGAAAAGATACCTTATTGCAAAGCGCATAGATTGCGCCCAGCGGACATATCCATTTACAGAATGGGCGGTAAAACATAAGGCTTAGGATTACAAAAGTAATAAGTATACCGAATTTCCATGTAAACAGTTTGCCAAGGGCCGCTCTGATACTTGCATTGGCAATCGAAAGCGGAATCGCTCCCTCCAGCACTCCCTGCGGGCAAAGATATTTACAGAAAAACGGATTTCCCATTCCCAGTGAATTTGTCACCAGAAGGGGTAGTAAAATAACAAAAATCAACAACACCCCATATTTTATATAGCGAAGCGGCTTAAGCTTTTTCGTTGAAAATTTCTTAAACGGTATCTTATGCAACAGCTCCTGGAACCAACCGAACGGACACAGAAATCCACAGATAAATCGTCCGAGCAGTACACCTAACAGAATTAAAAATCCTGTAATATAATACGAAAATTTAAACTTGGATGAGCCGATGACTGCCTGCAAGGCACCGATCGGACACGCCCCGGTTGCAGCCGGACAGGAATAACAATTCAGTCCCGGTACACAGACGGTCTTTGCATCCCCTCTGTAAATCTCTCCTTTAAAGAAGTTCGGCAGATGGATATTGGTAAGAATCGTTGCCACGGCCTGAATCCATCCCCGAAAGTGCGCCAGAAACTGTGATATTTTATGTTTTTTCTTATCCAATTCCAACACACTCCATACATAATTTGATTGCCTTTGAGAGTACCGTGGCTGTCTCCCCGCGCATCGCACCGTATCCGATCATCAGGATCGCTGCTGCCAGAAGCGTGATCTGCGCTGCTGCTCTGTTTATCTGTTTCATATCCTTTCCCTTCCTAAGTTTTAACATTTTGTCGTTGTTTACGATGATAATAGATTAGCAAAGGAATATGAACACCCTGTGTTTGAAAAAGGAAGATATCTTTAAGATTTGCGCTCTAATTCTTAAGAAATTATTGAGAACTTCTCAAGCAGTCCCACCTTATTACAAAGCAGTTTTCGTATTTTCCATGATAAACGGCTTTGCCTCTTCCTGTCCCCACGAGATATCATACATTCCCATCAGGTAATTTTTCAACTGCTTTCGGTTATCAAACTTTAGCACCTGATAAGGCAGGGAAAAGGACAGCTTTTCCACAAAAAGCAGCTTCTTGTCTTTCGTTGGCATCAATACACCGGCATGACCGATGAATAGTTCATTCTCATTTTCCCCGAAACTGGAATGAAATACAACCGTAATCAGAGATGCTTTCGTTCCGGAGATTTTTACCTCATTTTGCTTCCACGCTTTCTTCTGCTTTTTGATGTGTGTATCGACATCCGTTGTATAAGACGTATTTAACGTAGAATACAAGGTCTCAAAAGCATGTTTCTGCTTCCTGGTAAATTTCTTTGCCGGCGCATGTTTAAGCGCATCCTGATCCATAAACAGATTCGACGCATTTACCTTTGCATCTGCCTTCACCGAGATCTTGTCTTTCATCAGATCAAATGCGGTAATGCGGCAATTGTATCCAATAAAATCCGGATATTTTTTATTCCACAATTCCATGATCTTGTTCTCATCATACTGCGGATTTTTTGTCGAAAGCTTCTTAAACCCTTTCTTGACAAGTCCGGTGTTTTTGATCGTTTTATTATAATCCTTTACATCGGAAAGCCATGCGTTCACATTCTTTTCGGAAAGTCCCGCATCAAGCAATGCCTTTTTCACTTCTTTGCGTGATTTGGCATCTACAAGATTCGAATAGGCTCCGCGGTACGTTGCCTTTGCACTTGCCACGGTCGGTTGCGTCACAAACAAATACGGTACCAATAAAGCGAATATTAAAACATAAGCTATCTTTTTCATGTGTGAATAACTCCTTTGCCTATCAACCCTTTTAACAATAGAGCTGACACATTTTTCTTTGCCACATTGTAACATATCCGCTACGGAATACAACTTAAGTTTTCTTTAAGACGCCATCTGGTCGATTTGCATTACCTCGCATTTCCGACAATCAACGCAAAGTATCCCCACTCCCACACCAACGACTCAAAGCTATTCTCCAGATACCTGCGATACAAACCTTCCTTGCGATAGTTGACCGCCATATTTTTTTTATGGGGTCAGACCCTAATGGTCACCAAAAAGCATTCTTTCTTATTATGCATCTGAGCTTCCGGATGATCTTGAAGAATTCGACGTTACGATAAAGCGCTTTTTTACGGATAAAGCCACAAATATTATGAAAAGCCAGTCAGATGTTTACCGCTACATCAATCCGAGTAAAAATACCCCTCATTTTTATGAGCTTCTTAGGAAAAACCACAGTCATCTTTATTTCATGCAGTTTCGCGTTGTTAAGATCAAAACTGCTGAGAATACATATGAATATCTCATTACCAACCTTCCCTTCTCATTTACACTGGACGATATCCAGGAATGCTATCACTGGCGATGGGGCATTGAAATTTCTTTCCGCTATCTCAAACATGCGGCCGGGCTTCTGTACTTTCATTCAAAACAGCCGGAATTTCTAAAACAGGAAATCTATTCCCGCCTGATTTTGTACAATTTCGGCATTTTTATTGCAAACGAAGCAGCAGAAGAAAACCGGAAAAAGAAACGGGATGGTAGCAACAAGTATCTCTATGAACTTGACTTTTCTTCAGCATTAAAAACAGCCAGAAAGTTCTTCATGCGCAGGGATTCCAGCAGGCACATCGATATTATCCGGCTGATGATGAAATATGTCCACGCAGTGAAAGACAGGTTCCGGCAGTTTCAACGGCCTCTCCGTGGAATCAGCGCAATTCATTTTGGATATCGGTAAGTTCTGCAACTGAATATCCTTCTTTTTGGCAGATGGACAGCATCTGTCTTTTTGGCATACCTGTTTTTGGCTTTTTGAGTTCAAAATATCGGATATTTGACAACAACTGAGCTATCGAACAAAACCTCGAACAACTGGCTTAATGGCATTGCCCCTTGCACTTCACAGGATTCCGATCCTCGTCATTGCCTGATATGCAACCTGAAATATTCACTATCGTCTTATTCTAAAAAATCTATGTACTTTTTTGCCTTTTCTCTGATATAGCACCTTTTAAAAGCAGCAAATCTCGATTCTCTTCTGATCAATACTTGTAACTGTTTCAAAAGAAATCCAGACCTTTCATTCTTTGAAAGTTCCTCCAGAATCGTATACAGTTTGTTCATTTCACGATTTAATTCATCAAATCGCATATTACTTTTGTACACGCGCATTCCACTATTGGTTTTATTAAAAACTTCCGTCACAAGCTCTGCCGTCATCTTCGCATCTTCATCCTCCGGATCCACTGCTTGTACATTTGTGTTGCCATCACATAACCTAAAATAAATTTTCACTTCGGGATCCAAAGCACAGCAATCAATAACATGCTCATCATATTTTCTCTGATTTTTCACGCTGTTGCAATGTCCACATGACCAAAACAAATTATTCCAATCAAATTTAAGATCTATATTTTTGCCATTAAAATGTGGCCTCAAATGTTCTACCTGTGGATCCTGCAAATTATCCATTTCGCATATATAACATTTATTATGGAAATCTTTTCTCAATCTCTCTACTACATCCGTTTTTTCATAACTTCCACTCGCTTTATTCTTTTCTATCTCCAATGATTCGGGTGCCGGCATACTACGTTTTACTCTTACCATACTATACCTCCCGATTTCTTAATTTAGCCTTCAATTCCTTGTATTCTGTAGAAAGTTTTAAAGCAAGGTAATCAGGTATTTCATTTAAATACATCTCAAGATCTGCAATTTTCTCATAGTCAGCCGTATCAAGTTCCGGTTTATTAACAATTTGTTTATATTCTTCAAATTTATTTCTCAGTTCATCAGATAGCTCATCTGCTTTAAAATAGCCTTCAACAATTCCACTATACGGAACATCCGCCAGTCCATGTTCAACAAATACCTTCTTTTCCAAATCATAAATAACGACATTATCCAAACTGTTCAGTATAAACGGAGAATGACTTGAAACAATAAATTGGATATTTGGAAATACAGTTGTCAGTAATTTCATTACATTTTTTTGCAACTCAAGGTGCAAGTGTGTTTCGATTTCATCAATCAAAACAATTCCCGAAATACTGAAATCAAAAGATCTGTTTAATTGCTTCTCCATACGAATAATAAGATCAACCACAATGTCAAGGACCGCAGCATATCCACTTGATAAGGTATTAAAATCAAATGGCTCTCTACCAGCCATTACAATAGAGAATTTAAAGGTTTCTTCGTCAAATTTCAATCGAACAGAATCATCATCAAAAATCTTCTTCAAAAGTTCCTCAAACTTTTTAAACCAGGTGGCGATTGTATTCGCTTTGTCTTTCTTTCCATTCGATGCTGCCAAAGCTTCTGTCATTTTTAAATCCAATAAGTACTTAATAAATTCACTTCTCGGAGTTTCATCAATCGCATACTCTGATTTAAGCTGAATCTTTTCCACATGCTTCGGTTCAACCGATGAAAATACTCGATTTGCCTTATAATAAGCAACAACAAACCGTCCCTCTTCAAATTCTTTTCTGATATCAACAAATGATTCATTAAAATCAAGCCAAACACCAGCCGTAGACTTTGCAAACAAATTCTTTTCATATTGCAAATTTTCTTCGGCTTGACGCTGTTGGATCTTTTCGCCCATTCGTATCCACGATTCCAACAAGCTTTCTGTTCCATCTATATCCTGCATAAGCTTCTCTGGATTTCTTCCCATCGTAACAGAATTTATAAACGTTGCCATAGCATCAAGAACGCTCGTCTTTCCACTTCCGTTCTTCCCCGTTAATATAATATGCTTACGTCCACTATTTCCAACCGATAAATTAATATTTTCAAGATGGCGAACCTTATTAATTTTTATATTTTGAATATAAATCTGTTCCATACCTAACCCTCCCAGGCTAAAAAATGAATTATGATATTTGCCTCTACGTTGAAATTAACTTTTCCAAATTTGCGTAATTACATACCAATAAATATACACTTTTTTCCGGTTCTTTCAAACATTTCTATTGCTTGCTTTTGTAAATTCGTTTCTTCTGGATGTTCCCTATAGTAGATATGTGTAAGTATCTGCTGATAAGGATCCAACGTTTTATCCTGACAATAGATCCACTCTTTAATCATACTTAGGAAATCATTCTCATCTTTGCTATTCCATAGATCTACCAATATTTGCTGCAAACTGCAGAAGAGTGAATAAAAGACCTCGTCTCTCACCTCTATCATACTATCCTTTTTGCCTCGACATATCAGATTACTTATCTTGCTCCCCAATTTATTGATTTCGTCCAAATCACCATTCCTTGTTGGATTTGTAGCCTTAAATCCACCAAGTATAATAATTTGCAACAAAGATGAGCAAAAGTTTTTGCTGCACAAAAAAGAATACTCTTGATGACATACACTTAATTTAAAACAACGATCCTGCTTGCTTACAGGATATAACACTTCTTTTTTCCCCTTGTCATCTAAAACTATAGATCCATTTATCTTCAAATATAATTCATGTGCAAAGCATTGCTTCTGTGCTTTAATCATCCCCTTAGCTAATTGACGCAACAAAGTAACATCATCAAGATTATCCAATTCATTTGCTATGGATGTCTTTTTCAGTTCCAAAAAATAAGTATCTTGATTTTGAAGAACGAAATCACATTCAGAATTATTCAAGCCTTTAGCTTTCACAGCGGAATACTTGCCACACATAAAATGAAACTTTTTCTGCGACATCTCCTCCTTTAACAATGTTTCAACATATTCCCCTTGTTCTCTATCAATTATATCATCTTCCTTTTTGATCATCTCATATGCCGAATTGTAAAATCCCCAGCCACAAATATGATAATCAATATATACCAATTGTCCCATTGGGAACCGAATCAAAGAACATTTATCGTGATTACATTGTGAACTTAGGCTGATAAATTCAGAATTCACATTTCCAAAAGGTGTTGATATGTCCTCCAATATTAAATCAATTTTATAATTTGAAACATTTAACACGTTCTTCATCTTTTTTACATCCACACAACAAAAATATTCCTGAAGATTCATGAGATATTCTATAACCATTCTATAATCCTTATAAGAATATCTTTTCTTTGCACTTTTAAAAAAGGGCATAATTATATGGTCTAACGAAGATAAAATAAATCTCTTGCTGTATTGTTTGGGTATACAAAATTTGTCTACAATCATCTGATTATATAGTTCCAATGGATAGTTATCTATAGACATGGTATATTCGAAAGCACTCTCTCCTTCTACATCCCATAGATTGTACCAAGCTTGTGCCAAAGAGACTATTTCCGTGCATTGCGCTTCCTTCCTTTGATGATATGTATCTGCTAATTTCAGATGTTTCAATGACAAAGCAATGAGAATCTGTATTGGAGTTGTCTGTCCATCTTTTCTTTCTCTGGAAAGCATATAACGATCCAAAACCGGCACATATTTATCGGCAATATTATTGCGAAACAAATATACAAATAGCGCTAATCCCCCAACTGTCTTAACCTTTTTTTCGAGGATTTCAAATATTGCATCATTAAGTTTCTCATCACAATCAATCCCCCCATATAACATCGTAATTTCTATTCCATAGCTTTGAAAAACATGAATTGCATTCGAAATTCCTTGCATATATGCCGTATCCAACATATCGTATTCTTTTTTTAAGCCCAATTCTTGCCCCAGTTCCAAAACCTTTCCGATTATTTCTTTCGTAGGAGTAAAATAAATGCCATTTCCAAGATATGCATGAATCGTACAACATAAGATTCGAGGTTTACTATAATCCCGATTTTCAATCTTCTCTCGCAGATAAAAAAATCTTGCCATACGTATAAAAATGTGACTACCTACGATTTCCATATTCTTTTCTTTCTGAAAAAGCTGTCTTTGTGATATCTTTCCTTTTTCATCCCCCATTGTGTAAGAATACATCGCCAGGCTTTTCATTTCACTTACCACTTTATCTTCATCACTCTTTGTAGTTCTATTGGATTCTCCGCAATTTTCATTGATCGCCGGTACTTTCGACCAATCCAACTCCTCAACTGCATCCATGCATATATTCCATATCTTTTCATTTTCAACATATTTCATATAGCTATCTCCTATTTGTAAAAAACACAAATAATTATCTGTTACTAACCTCATGAACTGTCACTAGATTGATTAGCTTCCTGTCATTAGCCCTTGCAGGGTTGCCGCCTGTAACCAGGCGGCAATAATAAGGTCTACGTAGTCATGGTCCCAAGCATTTCATGCTCTACGACATACTTGATCATATAGTCATCAATCAGACGTTTCTAGTTTTGAAATGCATACATAAGAGCCTTTTCGCAGATCCGGTTGATCATGCGTGGAATTCCGGTCGACGCTTTATGGATCTCATCCAACGCCTTGGTTGTAAATACCTCTTGCGAACAGCCAGAGTAGTCCATGTGACTTGCGATATACGAGATCTGGCAATCCTTTCATTACTTTACGAATCAGGCTGTAGAGTACAGGAACTGATTGATTTAAAATATGACGATTTATCACTAAACTCACCTGCAACAATTAGTGTAACAGGAAAGGGAAATAAAACAAGAATTATTCCCATAAGTAATAAAGTCGTATCAATTCTGAACAAATACACTGCCATATATAAAATCTCTGGCAGTACGGAAGTGTTATTTACAAACAAACAAGCAAAATCACTTACCAGATCAGGAATCTCCTACATAATAAAAAAACATTCTTAAGTCTGCAACCTGTTCCAACACCTGCTGGAGGGTATGGTCGATCTGCTTCAGTTGCGTCTGCTGTGCCAGAAACAGCCGGATAACAGTTTCCTTATCCAGGCTGTTCTGTTTTTCTTCCGTATATTCCAGAGCCACGCCGCTGCCTCCCGTTTTTTTACTGATTCCATTCTAACAGAAAACCACTCTTTTTGCGAATTCACAATGGCAGGGTATCCGTCATAATGACCAGAGACACAGGGGCATCTGTATCGCTTATGGCGCCTTTTCCCCAGGTATCCTTTCAAAAAATGAAATATGGACAGCTGCGCCATACAGGACCGTAAAGCCATGGCAGAAACTGTCTTTACAATGGAAAGCCGTGCATCCGCAGATGCATGGCAGCGGCCTTAAAATTTCTCTGTTTTGCACAAATGTCCGTAAGTACGTAATCATCTGTACCTTGATTATTTAAAACACGCCGCCCATCGGGCGGCACATTTTATTTCTTCTCTTTGGTTCGAAATCCTTCCGGTAATTCATCTGACCATGGCAAAAGCCGATTTAGATCATCCGGCTTTGGAAAGGTCCCATTTTACGAAGCTCGTCTAATACATAGGAAAGATATACATATGGCTTCAGTCCATTCAGCAGGGCAGTTTCAGCGATACTATAAACAACCGCGCTGGCATCTGCGCCACGGATGCTCTTGGCAAACAGCCAATTCCGGCGGCCTACTGCAAAATTTTTGATTGCACGCTCTGCACTATTATTATCAATGCTCAGATGCCCATCATCCAAGTACCTGCGAAGATAGGTTTCCTGATTCAGCGTATATAAAATGGCATCACCAATAAGGGAAGGTCTGTCTACAGAATCTTCCATCGAATGCAGCCATTCAAACAGGGCATCCACCGCTGGACGTGACTGTTTCTGACGTTCCTGATACCGTTCTTCCGCCGTCTTATCTTTGATCAGTTCCTCCACTTTATACAGGATTCCGATCCTCGTCATTGCCTGATATGCAACTGTTTCTTTCAGCTGCTCCTTTGTGAAATCCTTTTTTAATGCCGTGAGCGCAGCATCAAAACGGCGTCTCGCATGGGTAAAGCATCCTGTTACGGTAATGGAATCGTTCAGTCCATGATATGCCTGGTATCCATCACACATCAGATATCCATGAAATGTATCTCCAAGGAAGTTTACCGGGTGATATCCGGCACGTGTTCTTTCATAATCAAAAAGAACCATCTGTGGGGCTTCACTGTAACGGTCTGCACAGCTGATGATCCAGTTTGCCATTGTTTTTGTTGAAAGATTCAAGTCATACCTTGCGAATTCCCGTTCCTGTCTTGCCAGCGGCATGCCATTGACATACTTTGCATTCATGATTCCGGCAACCAGCGAAGGAGTAGCAATGCTTCCCTTGATCAGCGGCAGCTCTTTTTCCGGCCGGATCATAGCACTACATTTTGGACAACTATATACATAGGTAACTTCTTCCACCATTTCAAAGGTGGATGGGATGAATTTCAGTCGTTTTACGACTTCTTTTGTGACGACTTTATACTTTGTTCCACAGTCCGGACAATAGCGGTCTTCGCCGGTCAGTTTATATTCGATTGTTTCTGTCACTTCGAAATTAGAAAGATCTTCTTCTTTTTTGCCGGTGCGTTTTTTCCGTTTGTGCGATGGAATCACGATTTCCTCTTCCATCTCAGCAGTATCCGTATCTGCATTGGCTTCAGCCTCATTAAACAGATCCATCTGCGCATATCCATCTGCGTATTTTTCACTGGAAGAACCAAAACGTCTTCTCTGTGCGAGTGCAAGACGGTCTGAAAGCATTGCATTCATAAATTCCAGTTCTTTCTGCTTGTCTTTCAGAAGCTGTACCTCGGTCTCTTTTTTCCGAACCTGATTCTGCATGATTCTCATAACTTCCATCATGTTTTCACGGCTCATGTTATTCAGCTGTTCCTCTGTAAAAAACGGATCCATCCGGTAATCTCCAAACTCTTAAATGATAATTCAAGTATAACATAAAAAAGCCTGTTATTCGAGAAAAATCAACGTTTTACTGTGTAGGAATATATACCGATATCCACGAGTATTTCGTGCTTTTTGCGAATTGACAAATCCGTTCTTTATACAACATTTTTTGGATGTCTTTCTTCAAAAGCTCCCTTCGGAGTATGTGAAAGACCATCACAAAGCCAATGCATTTCTTTCAGGGTTACTTTCTGTAATTCATCCGGAGTATCCGGCCAGTGAAAGGAATCCCTGTCAAGCCTCTTCATCAGAATCCAGAAACCGGATCCGTCCCATTGCAGAATCTTAATAGAAGTACGTCTGCGGTTGCAGAACGCAAACATGCAGTGCAAATAGGGATCGAGTTTGAATTTCAGCTTGATAATTGCAGCCAGTCCGTGATAGCTTTTTCTCAGATCGGTAGCTCCACAGGCAAGGTAAACGGTTGTGCCACCCGCCAGATCAAGCATGATCTTTCAGTCCCTGGATCAGAACACGAAAAAGTTCCGGCGGGCATTCCGGCATCACTTCAATCCGAATAGCGTTTGTGATAAAAATACGGACTGGAGACGGGCTGATGTTCAAAGTCTCATTCTTTGAAATTTCTTTTTCCGTTGGCATTTTTGCAAAAATCATATCTGTATCCGATTGTTCGTCCAATGTTTTCAGTTTGCGCATCCAGTAATTCATTATAGATACTGGAATGCGATGTTCCTGACACCATGTTTTGCAAGTCTGCCCACTGGATTGAAATTCATGGATTCGTTCAGACCACTGTGTGATTTTTTTATCTTTTTCCATAATGATACAGTTTCCTTCCTTTGTTATGAAAAGAGTGTATCAAAAAATATAGTTGCGGACAGATACGAATGATTACGTACTTACGATGTATCCGCATAAGTAACCGGCACATCACCCGGCTGCATCGGTACCAGTTCCTTATGACTGTCAAAATCATAATCTTCCGGAAAAACTCCCGCACGAATTAACTCCTGTTGCAGAATGTCCACAACTTCCAAAAGATTCTCCGGATGATTATTTCCAATATTGTATACTGCATATGAGCCATCAATTCATTCGACTTCTTCGTCGCAGCATATAAAGAAACCGGATTATCCACCTTATCGTCCGTCGAATACGGAACCTTCTTATTTGATCCATACACACTGGAGGAACTTGCATAAACCAGATGCTGCACTCCTGCTTGCCCATTATCATAAGAATGACGGCATGCTTCCAAAATATTGTAAAATCCAATCAGGTTGCTCTCAATATACGCGTCCAGATTGGTAATGGAATAACGTACTCCCGCCTGTGCTGCAAGATTAACAACCAGATCCGGCTTGTATGTGTCAAAAAGCCTGTTAATACACTCTTTATCAGCTATGCTACCTTCAACCAAATCCCACCTGGATCCATTTGAGCTAACAGACTCAGCTACTCGTTCTATTTCCGCCAGTCTCCATTTCTAAATATCCTCAATTTTCTTATATTTACTTCTGCAACCTATTTCCTTTTTGATAAACTTTCATATACACATATTTTCTTACTTCATCAAAATATTTTGAATTCCATGCCCACTTCATTGATTTATCAAAATAAAAATTGAAATCATTCCACACCATTAGGAAATTAATATCGGATTCTTGTAAATAAAAAACAAGTTTCCAGTACTTCGATTCTTCGTTTTTTACTAAATCTACGACATATTCTGCTGCCTTCTCATGTGCATCTTTATCATACTTCTCATTATAATCATTTATCTCTTTAATAAGTGAACGTGAGCGATTTGACTTCGAATATAATTTCTTTCCAACTTTCTCACCATCCTTTTTTGATGTATCGATAATATATGCGCCTCCAACATAGGCAGCAAAAATAATTGCAAGAGTATTCACCCATGTCTGAATGCGCTCCAGAAAGCATACATACAAGCCCCGCGCGCTTAAGATGAACACCACAGCAAACACAACTATAGAAATCCATTTTACAATTGATAATGTCTTTCTAGAAACAAGAGGGGTTACTCTATCCGTTGCATCTACCCTTTTTTCTTTTTTCTTGTCAATTCCAACATACTTCTTATCCATAAATAGACCTTTCTTCGTAAACTTTCTCCTTTACCAAGATTCTCACTTCGCATTATCAGCAGTTCTCTGCCGTTCAAGTTTCTTATCTAATCGCCGCTTTTCACGCTCATACGATAATATTGATGTCGTATCATCCAACGGCGCTCTTGCACAATTATTATAATGCTTCATCATCATTCCATAATACGGTTTCTTCCGTATGCTCTTCTCAAGAACATCCAGACTCTCCGCTATATCCAGACAACACTGGCTTAACTGCCAGCTCACAAACGGTCTTTGCTCCAATTCCATCTGTCTGTCAAATTCTTCATTCTGTGCTCGAAATGTTTCCTCGTCATCCGGTTCCGAAAAATCAACTTCATCATAGTCAATATCCTCCGGCTCATCCACTTCTGTTTCTTCTATGCGATCTATCTCATCCTGATATCTATCAATCCCATTCCGTGATATATCGTAATTTTTCATAAATTCTGAAAGTAAAAACGAATCCGCAAGAATTGCATCTACATATCGATCACATGCCTTTTGACTTTCTTCACTGGATAGGTGATGTCTTATCCAATCAGGCATATTTTTTATAACATCCGATGGATAGATCGACTTCAAATATTCTTCATCCGGATGATTAAGTGCATCATATGTCATCGGAGACATACGTATCCGTTCCCGCACAGCAAATTGAATCTGTTCATAATATGAAAAAATAAATTTCAATTCCTCGATTTCTGCATCACTCAGGAATTCTTTTTTATCATTGTATATCCTTCTCAGAATCGAAATCAAATCCGGTAATCGTTCCCATGTTATTTGTATAGTATCCTTCGGTGCCTTTTTATCCTCCACACCACCTGCTGCTACAAATTCATCGTATGCTTTCTTCTCTGCTCTCTGATGCTGAGTTTGTTGCATCATGATCTGCTTATAACTCTCATATTTCATAACTGCCGAATAATAGTCTTGCAACTCATACCACGCCAGCTTATTATGCCTGTAATTATTAGACATTTCCACAACCAATGTTGTTCTTGGATAAAAAGCAAAAAACAAAAATTGCATTGCCTCTTTTATCCTATACTTCATTTTCATATGCATCCCCCATCATCTCGGTCAGTACTATCAATCTTCCACCAGATTTAACGTAACCGTCCGGATCTCGCTTCTACATACCTCATCTTCTTCATAATTCAGGTCCAGGAAATAATGCAATCGATACCGATACTCGCGCTCTCCAATAATTCCTTTTATCACAATTTCAATTGTAGTCTCAATGGAAAGACTCGCTTCTCTTTCGTATACCCATTCCTTTGCCTTGGGATAAGCCACATATAATACAATTTTCCCATTTATCGGAATAAATTGAAAAAATCCATCTCCCAGTATATAAGCGTCGTTTTTTATTGAATACAATTCGTCTTCCGATGCCGTAAACAAACGAACTTCACTCATAGCAATGTTGCAGTTAACAATCTCGCCTCGACCAACGTTCTCCAATTCGATCTGTTGACCGCCAAATACTATATCACTATCATCAAAGAACGGATGCCCAAACAAATATGTGATTTCACTACACAAAGTTGTTCTCTCTACACATGGAACAATACGCTCTGTTAAAACAGGCATATATTGAAGGGACAACTCCTCTCTTCTTTGTCTGTTATTGGCAGCAATCGTAATATACACTCCTGCCAATGTGATACCGCCACCGATGATACTTCCTGCATATGTAATTATTGTACTCGCAAACGCCGTATTCTCCAAATGTTTTCCAATGCTCCACACGATCATCGGAAAAATAACAACTCCTACAATGAGAAGTAGTACACCTATACCTGTTGTATTCTTTCTTGGATCCACACCTCTCTCCTGATCCTCATCACATGAAGTATTCTGTGCTTCACCATATACACATTGCTCTGCCAAATAGTATTTATAATCATTGCATACTCTGTCGTACAAATAATCAACCGCTATCTTTTCTGCCACTTTAGGTATATATGCTCCCCCATTTTGAATTACAAAAAAAACGACAAAAAACCATATAGCCAAAGGAGATTCTACATCATGCACCCCTGGACATATGTATGTGATCAAAGAAAATAGTATCGTAAGCCAAACGGCTACAGTCTTATTAATTATCTTTGATAACAAATACCCCCAAGATTTGCTATAATCTTGTTTAAATAAATCAATACACTTTTCCCTACAATACAAATCTTTCGGATGCCATTCATCATCAAACGTCTTATCGATTGCGTTTAAACTTTTTTCCAGAAGTTTGCGCTTATAATCTTTGCACACATTTTTTGAATCTCCAATTTTCCAAATAATACCGGCTATCATATAAGATGCAAATTCCCCACAGACCAAATATATATATGTAAAACCAAATACAAAATATAAAATATGCAAAATTAATCCCATAGTGAGGAAAAACAATACTCCTACCAATAATGCAGTATATAGCCTTGGCTTCTTTATCGGTGCACTCTCATCATAATTCTTATAGTATTTCTCTTTAAACTTTTTTCTAAAATCTCTCGTTTCTATGTTCAAAATACCTTCTTTCTAATCAAACCACTTCCCCAAACGTATCCGGTCTCCTCTTATCAAACACCTCATTACAAGTCATGACTGTAACCAGATTCTTCGCCTCACTCAGATTAATAATATTGTGTGTCCATCCAGGAATCATATAGACAGCCTCGATCTGATCCCCACTTACTTCAAATTCCACCATTTCGCCGGTATTAATATTCCGTTCCTAAATCAAACCATGCCCTGCCACAACAATAAAAAGCTCCCACTTACTATTATGCCAATGCTGCCCCTTGGTAATCCCCGGCTTACTGATATTGATCGAAACCTGTCCACAATCCTGTGTATGCACAAGTTCCGTATTCTTTCCCGGATTTAACCCACTTTGCATGATTGACTTTAATTTTTTTGTGAAGTCCAATGAAACAAGATCTGTTTATGGCATGATGCAAATGATGAAATCATTCTTTTGTTTTCATTGTTATCGCCCGCAAAAAGTCTGTTGATGATTCTGCTTCCAAAACAAAAAAAGATCTGTCTAACCAGCGGTCTCAAAAGTTCTTTAACCCCATACAAAGAAAATCATTCTGCCCACTATTGTCATCGTTAACATAATCACAAAAATATCTTTTATTTTTTGTATCTTTGTTTTCTCTTCCATACAGACATAAGGAATACGCCCACCAAGTAGCATTACAAATACAATCAAAAAAAATGTTACAATACCTTTATTTAAATCATCCTTAATAGTACTATTTAAATTGCTATATAAATATGTAATTTTCTCAGAACCTTTGTTTACCGCGGCTTTTACTAGATTTGATATCCATATAGTAGCCCACAGGATTCCACTAATAAGCACTACGCCTAATACTATGTACGCAATAAACTTGATTACTTTTTTCTTTTCTCCATGCTTCCATTTATGAACTATATTAACTATTATTATTTGAATTTCATAGTACACCATTGTAACTTTTTGAATATTTTCTTCTTTTTTCTCATAACATTTTTTTAACAAGTTCTTTTTTCTGTTATTAACACTTTCCTTATATGGTTCTATTATTTTAGAAGGTAGATTTTTCAACCATTCATATATTGTGGGGATCGTAAATATCACACTAAAAAGCAATATTAACATATCCTCCAAACCTACTTGTGTCGCATCACTCCAGTATTGATGTATTCTTATACAAACAATCACCATCCATACAAGACAAATCAAGCCCCTAATCAATTCTTGCCTTTGAGCTTTTGTCTCTTTCTTTCTTTTTCCATATATAAATATAACATAAGCCCCACACATGTCCATTCCACATGCTATTGCGACAATATCTATAGACTCAATCTTTAATATACTCAAAAATGAAATCGTCCATAATAATATACACAGTAATAATAAACTAAAGTGTAAACCATCTAAAAATATTTTATTTTTTAATTTTCCTAATTTTTTTTTATCTTTTTCATATTCATCAAAATATAATATTGCTAAAAGTATGTAATCCACCATCGCATTCTGATTTTCTCTATTTATCAAAATCAAATATACAAATATTCCCTCCATCAGTCCTGCAATCCACACAAAAACCATATCAAAGTTTATACTGTCATTTGCGCATATTCCAACTACAATTACAGATACAAATAATGATAATATTAATGCAATTATTGCACAATAAATACATTCCATTAGCAATTTTAGAATTCTATTTCGTGGTTTTAGTACACACATCCATGCCAATATTTGAAGTGCCCAATTATTTATAGAATTTTCCATACCTTTTTACCCAAATAAATTTAAACCCATTTCCACACTAATTTTTGTTGCTGATTCAATAAAACCACTTAACTTCGCAACATTAAATAATCTTGAATCCGTATCCCTTCTGTCCGGTGACACGAAACCACAGTCTCCAAGAAAACGGTCAATCGCGTTTTGAAGTGTGCAAAGAAATTAGATATTGCCTGGCTACTTGATAAAAGCGACACCATTGTTGTTCTTGCAGAAAAGTTTTTCCTTCTGCAAAGCAAGTCAAATCCAGTAAAAGGATGCCTGACTACGATTATATCCACAACGAACTACTCCGCAACGGAGTCAGTAAGAAACTCTTGTGAACAGAATACATGGAGAATTGCCGTACAAATGGCAAAGAACCACTCATGTATTCCCAGTTCTGCTATCACATCCAGCAGGATGAGCAGAAACGGCGTGCTGCCATGCATATCAACCATAAACCCGGCGAACAGGTTGAAGTAGAGTAAGCGCTCAATATTTCAACGCTAGGTTTTAAATAACGCTTGCAACTATTTTGCTAGATGCAAGCGTTTTACTCTTTTTTAGTTTTTGCCAACAGCCTGAATCTCTTCACTCCACGGAGTTAAAGCTTCCAGCTGGTCATCCGACATCTCTTCGCTTGGGCGATGTTCGAGAAGATATAAGATATCTATATATGTTTAGATCGTTCGCTTTTGCCTTCTCTACTATTACGTAAGGACTGAATGCTCATTTGAGAGCCTTCAGTCCAATCATTATCATAAAAGATCACATCTACAAACTTTTATCCACTCCGAAAGTTCAACAACTACTTATCTTTTTCACATGTCTCACTTTTATTTGCTGATACTAACGTAACCCCGTACTTGAGTGAGAACTCACCCGTTCTTTTGTTGCAGCTATCACATGCTGGAATAATTTTTTCTCCACTCACGTTCTTATTATACACATGTGCTCCAACTGTTGCCGAATTATTACATCCTACCACCGAGCATTTTGCCGGCCATTCCTTTCCCGAAAACTTAATCCAATGATTTTTCCATGATCCACATTTACAAGCTCGATCCGCTGTTCCTACTTTATTTTTCCATCCACTATAAATCATACTTTTCATTCTCCTTATCCATTTTTTCTTTAATTAGTTGCTTTTTGATTTCCTCAATAATCTCTTCTTCAGTTAATTCGATGCCCTTTTTTTCATAATCTGTAATCATATTCTGAATCCGGTTCTTCAAGTTGTTCTTTCTTTTGTCTGCCTTTTTTGTCTTGTCTTTTTTGATTTCCTCACAGCGACTCAAAAAAGCCTTATAATCGTTTTCTTCATACTCGCTTGGATGTTCACACAAATTATGAAATATCTTAAACAAATTTGCAAAATATGGAATCTGTTCGCTTTTTATTGATTCAACAGACTTAATACCATTTAGAACAATAAAATACTCAACCAATTGCTGAAACACCTCGTTACTTCGGTAGTTCGTAATAAGAATGTTTATAAAAGTATAAACGTCCTTATTCCATCCCTCCTTCCTAAAATCATGATTCATATTTCGTACTATTAATGAAACATAATCCGCAGCTTTAGGTTCCAAATCACTCGTTCCGTATTGTCGATCTCTCTTTAAAAGGCCTTCCAAATTTTTCAAATTATCAAAAAAGATTTTTTCCGCATTATTTTCATTATCAAATAACCTTTTAAAAATAATATCGTAACGCTCCTTAGGTATTGTCTGCCCATGCTCATACATATCTATATATGTATCAAGAGTAGGTCTTGATAAACCAATCCTTTCAGCAAATTCTTTTTGGGTAATCCCAACATCTTTTAAATACTGTTTAATGTTTTGCATATCACTTACGCTAGGCATAAATAATATGCCTAGTCTCCTTACTTTGTCTTTTTAGATGCTCTCTGCGCTAATGCACTACCAGCTGCGGTCTTCGACTTTGCGCTAGTACGTCCATCTCTAAGAACTGCTGATGCTGCTGATGCCGCGCGTTTTGACGTCTGTTTACTATTTTTCATAGCACTATCCTCCTTATAAATTTACTCAAAAAAAAGATAATACTTGACAAATCCTGTATTCCACGTCAAAATATAATTGGTGTGTATTCCTTAACGGGGATACAGGGTCTTGTCTAGGCAAGACCTTTTTTATTTGGCATATATATAATACCTCTTATATCTTCAAATGTAAAGTGTAAAATTTTACTTTTTTACATTTTGTTTTAAAAAAGCAGGTTACATAATCATCTTGGCTATGAATCGCTGGCATGATAACCGGGATGCAATCTCCTCAATTTTCAGATTTCCCCAAAAGGTTCATACGGCGTTTTATACCAAATAAACAACGGCTTAACCACAGAAATCTGCTATTAAGCCGTATCAAATATCGTAAAAGATCAGAATTTACATAAAAAAATTTCACACCGGAGATAGTCCAAGAAAATGTCTCCCCCCTCCCGTCTAATCCATCGTAATTAAACTTCCACCCAAATCTATTATATTGTTAAAACGCTTTTTTTATAGTATTTCTCACATTATTTTTCCCACCATGCCCTTTATCGCTTGGGGTACTGGCATAAATGATTGTATATCGATCATCTCCGTAATATTTTACTTTCTGATGGTCTGACTGATCAAAAATGAAACCAATATCTTCTAAGCCTTTCTTTAATTTTTGTGTCATCCCACTATAGTTGCTGAGTAATCGCTTTGCCTCTTCTGCTCTTTGTTCTCCTATAGCCTCATAGTTATTAACATTCAAAATATCCGACAATACATCATATCTTCTTGTTCTTACTTCCGTGGCAGACAATTCTTTCTTCACAGCAGACAATACGAAATCCTTTGCTTCTCCAGGATAAAAATCATCCTCATCCCCAGCAATTAAAACAGGAACATCTGTCATAGAATCCAATTTCGCCCTTAACCAGCTTATTTCATATTCTTTCTTTTGAAGTTCAGAAGTTAGTCTCTCAATTTCAAAGTTTTTCTTCTGCATATCTCCTTCAAAGCCATCAAGAATCCTATCCGCTTCTGCTTTTGCCTCTTCTAAAGCCTGTTTACGCATACTCTCTTTCGTTTGATCCAAATCTGACTTAAGAGTAAGTAACTCATAAAGTGCCTTTCTTCTTCCAGCTTCTGCTTCAGCATTTTCTTCACGTTTACAAGCCAACCGATCCTGCAATATTGCATTATTTACTCCAAACCATGTATAAAGTGATCCTACCATCTGCGAATTACTGTATTGCATAACCGTTCTCGTCACTTTATCATAAAGAAGGCGATCAATACCTTCGGACATTCTGTACAGATATCTCCTATGCCCAATTGCAGGGTTTGGGTGATATATTCCAATAGCACCATAGTATTCATTGTTGCCGTTACATAATTCTTTCAATTTACGATTTGTACAATTTGTCTTTTGTACTAAAACATGAGCTACACCTTTTAATTCCTTTGCTAATTTACCAGCATCTACCGGGTCCTCATCATAAAAAGTTTTCGTGATAATTACAACTGGTAATTTGTACCTTGCAGTTCCATTAATAACATTAACAATCAAATCGAGATTATCTTCATCGATGATTAGTGGTGTCCTCTGTACTTCGAGATTACCATCCTTCAAAATATAACCACGATCAATTAACAGGGAAATAAAAAATGGAGTAAAGAATTTTGTATCAACATTTAATGCCTCTTCTATATAACTACGATCCAATCTTACGGCCATCTTCATTTCAGAAAAATTCATAATATAATCTGTGTCCCATATAGCCCCATCCGACTCTCTCTTTTCAAATCGAACCGCAATTATATTTTTGTTCCGGTATTCTTGAATCTCAAGACATTTATTCTCATCCTCAAAGCGAATATTTCTTTCTCCATTCCACTCAATGTTTGATATAACACTTTCAGGATGGCCTTTCTGGTTCCACTCAATTACTAAATTTATAAAATCATCTTTTGTCAGTTTTTTGTCAATTTCAAGGATAGTTGAAAATAATAACATTATCGTCCCTCTTTATCTCTGGTAAAATTTTTGATGTTATAACAAGTAGATGCTATTACAGCCATTCGATATTTATAATAACTTACGCCCTTGCTCTTTTACTATACTCTTCCAAATGGATAACCTTGTCTTTTTCTTCTCGTTCAATATCTGACTTCTTTAAAATCTTTAAAGCACAAGTCTCTCTATTTTTTTGTTTTCTCCCAATATCCCATTTCTCAGCAAAATATGGATAAACCTTCTCATCGGTAAACTGCTTCAATGCTGGTAACGCAATTGAAAAGATTAACGAATCTGCCACATCGACCAAGAATCTTACTCCCTCCATTTTATATAGATTGCTACCGCTTACTTCTTTTTAGGCATTTCTATAAAAGTAAGCGCATAGTTTTAGGGCGTACCCTATAAATGAAATCTGACACCCAGCGCTAGGATGCCAGACATGCGAGTATTTCACTACATTTTATTTACA
>OHIR01000601.1_pt1 | contig 22483 bp, 18 predicted proteins | sample 1568301 | NCBI WGS metagenome assembly OHIR01 (sample SAMEA3879539, study PRJEB24766) | human gut metagenome | biome: human-associated habitat; feature: feces | place: USA | collected 1985/1987
TGCGACTGTTCGGCAACGTGCTGGGCGCATTCGTCATCATGGAGCTGATCAAGCTCGTGGTGCCTGTGTTCGTCCCGGCGGTGTTCAGCCTGTATTTTGACCTGTTCGACGGTCTGATCCAGACCTACGTGTTCGTGTTCCTGACTTCGCTGTTCATGAAAGAGACCATGGGCGGAGAAGACTGATCCATTGATATTTACTGAATTTAAAAGGAGATTATTACTATGAATGGTTTGATTGCTCTGGGCGCTGGCATTGCAGCGCTGACCGGCATTGGCGGCGGTATCGGCATCGGCATCGCAACGGGTAAGGCAACGGAGGCAATCTCCCGTCAGCCCGAGGCATCCGGCAAGATCCAGACCAACCTGCTGCTGGGCGCTGCTCTGGCAGAAGGTACTGCAATTTTCGGCTTCGTCGTTGCACTGCTGATCATCCTGTTCCTGGGTCAGTAACGGAGGCGCAGACGAATGCTGAAGTTGGATATTAACCTGCTGTGGACCGTCGTGAACGTCCTCGTCATGTATGCGGTGCTGCGCAAGTTCCTGTTCAAGCCTGTTCAGGACGTGATCGCAAAGCGCCAGCAGATGGTGGACGCAAACCTGGCCGATGCGGAGACCTCCAAGAAGGAAGCCGCAGAGACCATGAACGCCGCACAGGAAAAACTGCGCAATGTGGACAATGAGGCCGCTGCCCGCCGCGAAGCCTACGAAAAGCAGGCTGAGGTCGAAAAGCAGCAGCTGCTGGCAGATGCCCGCAAGCAGGCAGACGCCATCGTGGCAGCCGGCAAGGCAAGCGCCGAGGCCGAACGCCAGAGCAAGCTGCGGGAAGCCGATGCCCAGACCACGGCACTGGCCCGTGCGATGTGCGAGAAGCTGCTGGCCCGCAATCTGACCGCCCAGGACGACGCACGTCTGCTGGACGATCTGCTGGAGAAAGCAGGTGCAGGCAATGGCAACTGAATTCAGTCGTGAATTTTTTGCGGACAACCGCATCGTCAAGGCCGAGCTGCGCAGCGCCCGCAAGCCCCGGGAAGAGGAGCTGAACCGGATCCGCGCCGAGGTACGCAAGCTGTATGATGCCACCGAGGTCATCCTGAACGTGACGGTGGACGAGAGCCTGCTGTCCGGCTATGTCCTGCAGGTGGGCGACCGCGTGTTCGATAACTCCGGCCGTCATCAGCTGGACAAGATGATGGAGGGCAAGCCCTCGCTGGCTACCCTCAAGACCCGCATTGAGGACTACAAGCCCGCCGAGACCTCTGCCGAGGGCGGTGTGGTCATCTCCTCTGCCGACGGCATCGTGCACGTCGAAGGCATGAACCGCGCCGTGTACGGCGAGATCGTCACCTTCGACAACGGTGCCAAGGGTATGGTGGAGAGCGTGGACCCCGAACAGCTGGGCATCATGCTGTTCGACGGAGCTGAGACCGTCGGTGTGGGCACCATGGTGACCCGCAGCGGCAAGCGTGCCGGCATCCCGGTGGGCGATGCCTTCCTGGGCCGTGTCATCAGCCCGCTGGGCGAGCCCATCGATGGCAAGGGCCCCATTGAAGCTGTGGGCTACAACCCCATCGAAAAGCAGGCCCCCGGCATTCTGGAGCGTCAGAGCGTGGATACCCCGCTCCACACCGGCATCCTCGCCATCGATTCCATGTTCCCCATCGGCCGCGGTCAGCGTGAGCTGATCATCGGCGACCGCCAGACCGGCAAGACCTCCATCGCCACGGACGCCATCCTGAACCAGAAGAACACCGGTGTGCTGTGCATTTATGTGGCCATCGGCCAGAAGGCTTCTTCCATTGCCCGCGTGGCAGGCGATCTGCAGAAGCACGGTGCCATGAGCTACACCACCATCGTGGCGGCTACTGCTTCGGATTCCGCTCCCCTGCAGTACATCGCACCCTATGCCGGTACCGCACTGGCCGAGTACTTCATGAGTCAGGGCAAGAGCGTGCTGATCGTTTACGACGATCTGTCCAAGCATGCAGTGGCCTACCGTGCCATTTCTCTGCTGCTGCGCCGCTCTCCGGGCCGTGAGGCTTACCCCGGCGATGTGTTCTATCTGCACTCCCGTCTGCTGGAGCGCTCCTGCCGTATGCGGGATGACCTGGGCGGCGGTTCCATCACCGCACTGCCCATCGTCGAGACCCAGGCAGGTGACGTTTCCGCTTACATCCCCACCAACGTCATTTCCATCACCGATGGCCAGATCTTCCTGGAGAGCGCCCTGTTCAACGCCGGCAACCGCCCGGCTGTCAACGTGGGCCTGTCGGTGTCCCGTGTGGGCGGCGCAGCCCAGACCAAGGCCATGAAGAAGGCCAACGCCAACCTGCGTATCGAGCTGGCACAGTACAAGGACATGGAGTCCTTTGCCCAGTTCAGCTCCGATCTGGACGCCGAGACCCGCCGCCAGCTGGATCACGGCAAGGCCCTGATGGAGATGCTCAAGCAGCCGCTGTATCAGCCTAAGTCCGACGCAGAGCAGGTGGTCCTGCTCACGCTGGCTTCGCATGGCGTGCTCGACGAGATCCCCACGGCCGAGCTGCGCACCAAGACTTCCGCATTTGTGCGCCAGTTCCGCGCGGATGTGTCCGGCACGATGGACAAGATCACCGCCACCGGCAAGCTCGAACCCGATGAGGTCGATGCCATCCTGAACGCCTGGAAAGCATATGCGGGAGGCGACAGCCATGCCGTCCAGTAAGCTGCTGAAAGAGCGCATTGAGAGCATTCAGGACACCATGAAGATCACGAACGCCATGTACCTGATCTCCTCGTCCAAGCTCCGCAAGGCGCGCAAGAATTACCAGAACGTTTCGCCCTACTTCAACCGCATGCGCGACACCATCTCCCGGGTGGTGCCTCATCTGCCGGAGGAGCCGGTGCACCCGTTCTTCCACGACCGTACCAACGAAAAGTCGAACCCCCGCCGCGCCTATCTGGTGCTGACGGCAGACAAGGGCATGGCCGGTGCATTCAACCAGAACATCCTCCGGTTCCTCAAGGAGCACGCGGATGAGAACGACCGGTTCTATGTGATCGGTCAGGTGGGCTACCGCGCACTGTACCACAAGGACCCGCGTCTGGTGGAAGAGTTCCGCTACAGTGCCACCGCGCCCACCCTGCAGCGCGCCCGCGACATCACGATGGACGCTATCGACGACTTCAAGTCCGGCAAGCTGGATGAGATCTACCTCGTCTACACCAGGATCGAGAACGCACTGACCAGCGAGCCCACCATGGTGCGTCTGCTGCCGTTGGACCGCGAGCATCTGCAGCCCGCCCCCAAGGGTCTGGGTGACCCCAGCGGCGAGGTGGAGATGTTCCCGGACGCCTGGACGGTGTTCGAGCAGACCGCGCCCATCTACATGCATGGCATGATCTTTGGTGCCATGACCGAGAGCTACTGCGCCGAGCAGAGCGCCCGCATGACCGCCATGGATTCCGCCACCAAGAGCGCGAACGACATGATCCGCGATCTGCAGCTGGAGTACAACCGTACCCGTCAGGGCTCCATCACCCAGGAGATCACCGAGATCATCGGTGGTGCAGCTGCTGTGCAGAAGCGGGATTAAAGAAAAGAACGAACTTATAATATAAGAGGCAATCGTTATGTTACAGGGAACTATTATCCGCGTAGCGGGTCCTGTTGTGGACGTGCAGTTCGCAGCAGGCAAGCTGCCTGCCCTGCAGGAGGCGCTGACGGTGACCGCTGAGGGCACCGAACGCACCATGGAAGTGACGCAGCACGTCAACGAAACGACGGTGCGCTGCATCATGCTTTCCGCAAGCGAAGGTCTCGGCAAGGGCATGACCGTGCAGGCGACCGGCCACGGCCTGACCGCACCGGTGGGCGAAGCCACCCTGGGCCGTATGTTCGACCCGCTGGGCAGACCCATCGACGGCAAAGGCCCGGTGGATGATGTGCCGCACTGGCCCATCCACCGCAAGGCTCCCAGCTTTGCGGAGCAGAAGCCTGCTACCGAGATCCTGGAGACCGGCATCAAGGTCATCGACCTGCTGGCTCCGTATGCAAAGGGCGGCAAGATCGGTCTGTTCGGCGGCGCAGGCGTCGGCAAGACCGTGCTGATCCAGGAACTGATCCACAACGTGGCCACCGAGCACGGCGGCTACTCCATCTTCACCGGCGTCGGCGAGCGCTCCCGTGAGGGCTGCGACCTGTGGGGCGAGATGAACGCTTCCGGCGTTCTGAACAAGACGGCACTGGTCTTTGGCCAGATGAACGAGCCCCCCGGAGCCCGTATGCGCGTGGCCGAGACCGGCCTGACCATGGCCGAGTACTTCCGTGAAGAGACCCACAAGGACGTGCTGCTGTTCATCGACAACATCTTCCGATTCACCCAGGCCGGAAGTGAGGTATCCGCACTGTTAGGCCGTATGCCTTCCGCAGTAGGATACCAGCCTACATTACAGACAGAGATGGGTGCGCTCCAGGAGCGTATCACATCCACCAAGAACGGTTCCATTACTTCCGTACAGGCAGTCTATGTGCCTGCGGATGACCTGACAGACCCGGCACCTGCGACCACGTTCGCACATCTGGATGCCACCACGGTTCTGTCCCGTTCTATTGTAGAACTGGGAATTTATCCCGCAGTAGATCCTCTGGAGTCCACATCCCGCATTCTGGATCCCAGAATCGTAGGTAAGGAGCATTATGAGACCGCCCGCGGTGTACAGGAGATCCTGCAGAGATATAAGGAATTACAGGATATTATTGCTATCCTCGGTATGGATGAGCTGTCCGAGGAAGACAAGCTGGTCGTATCCCGTGCCCGTAAGATCCAGAGATTCCTGTCCCAGCCTTTCTTCGTGGCAGGACAGTTCACCGGTCTGGAAGGAAAATATGTACCTATCAGCGAGACCATCCGTGGATTCCGTGAGATCCTGGACGGTAAGCATGATGATATTCCGGAGAGCTACTTCCTGAATGCCGGAAGCATTGATGATGTACTGGCAAAGGTTCATGCATAGCATGAGAGGGGAGTACAGATATGGCAGATAAAGAATTCACACTTCGTATCATAACCCCGGAAAGAGTATTCTATGAGGGAATTGTGGATATGGTAGAATTCAATACCACGGAAGGACAGATTGGTGTCCTTCCGGGCCACATTCCCCTGACGGTGATCGTGAAGCCGGGTATCCTGCATATTACGGAGAAGGACGGAGAGAAGGAAGCAGCATTGCATTCCGGATTCGCCGAGATCCTTCCCGAAGGAGTTACCATTCTGGCAGAGATTATCGAATGGCCGAATGAGATCGATGAAAACCGTGCGGAGGCAGCATTGCACCGTGCGGAAGAGAGACTGCGCAGCAAGACGCCGGAGACGGATATTGCCAGGGCAGAGACGGCATTGCAGAGAGCAATGGCGAGAATTCAGGTGCTGCGATAAGCTTCGCAGCACCTGTTTTTCACTTTATAGAGAGAAAATGCATATGTTATAAAAAAGCATGAGGCATTTTAAAATGGTAGCAAGACCGTTTTTTATGACATTGCCCGGATATCCCGGAAGAATGGATGAAAAGGAACTATTAAATGACTTGGAATATCTGCAGCAGACCTATCCCGGAGAAGTCAGACGCTGTCAGCGCAGAATTGCGGAAATATTGGACAAATACGACTATGAAGGAAGCATGATCTATGATGAATATCCGGACCGCCTGAGTCTGTTCCGGATAGCGGATACGATCAGCACGATCCTGGAACAGGAAGCGGAAAAAGTATCAAAGGATCTGATCCATGTGTTGGTGTGCAATGAGATCTACAAAAGGAGACACGGTGGACGACGGGGAATGATTGCGTTCTTATAGGAAAGCGTGCTATAATATGCGCAAAACATTTGAAAAACAGGATAAACCATGGAAGAACTGAAAATACTTTTACAGAAAATTTTGAATAAAGATCTGCAGCAGATCATCCTGAGCAACAGCCGTCATCCGGAACAGACCCAGAAGGTAAAGATCCGCCCGGTGCTGATCCGGGAGGAACTGTTGTTCCAGGAGACTGCTTACAGAGGAACTCAGGTGTTTCACGAGAATTTTACAGCAGAACAGCTGACGGACCGGATCTGCACCGCCTTACAGGAGCAGTTCCGGCAGGGAGAATTCTCAGCGAAGACCCTGCAGGCCACCGCTCTGGTCAGCAAAAAAGGCAAGCTGACACTGAAGGTGAAAAACAGTGGCAAGTCACCGCGGACGGAGGGGGCGGCTGCTTCTGAAGAGGAGGAACTGCAGGCACTGGCTCACAACCGTACCAAGCATTATATTTTAGAGGAAGGAAAACCGGTGGATTTCCTGGTAGGACTGGGCGTGCAGACCCCGGACGGCCGGGTGACCAGGGCGAGATTTGATAAATTCCGTCAGATCAACCGGTATCTGGAATTTATCGAGGATGTGATCGATGAACTGCCGAAAGACCGTACCATCCGCATTATTGATTTTGGCTGCGGCAAATCCTATCTTACCTTTGCAATGTACTATTATCTGCATGAATTACAGCATAGAGATATCCAGGTGACCGGACTGGATCTGAAGACCGATGTGATAAAACACTGCAATGAACTGGCGGAAAAGCTGGGGTATGACAGATTAAAGTTCGAGAGGGGAGACATCAGTACCTACGAGGGCACAGATGTGGCGGACATGGTGGTGACCCTGCATGCCTGTGACCTTGCCACAGATTATGCGTTAGACAAGGCGGTAAAATGGGGGGCCAGAGTCATTCTGGCGGTTCCCTGTTGTTAGCATGAACTGAACCGGCAGATAAAATGTGATCCTTTAAAACCAGTGTTAAAATACGGCATCATCAAGGAGCGCGTGGCAGCACTGCTCACCGATGCTCTGAGAGCAAATCTGCTGGAACAACAGGGCTATGAGACCCAGATCCTGGAATTCATCGATATGGAACATACCCCGAAGAATCTGTTGATTCGGGCAGTGAAAAAGAACGGTATGCGCCCGAAGAAAAGCGCAGATATCGGTACTGTGGAGGAACTGCTCCATGTGGCACCGACACTGGAAAAATTGCTGAATAATGAATGAGTGAAGAATCAAGAATGAAGAAAACGATCATTAGAATTGCCGTGTGTGTTGTAGTATTTCTGGCATCAGCACTGATCATCGGCAGCATTATGAATCAGGGACATAACAATATGACCATGGAGATGGCTCCGGCCACTCTGCCTATGATCACCATGGAAAGCGGCGGTGTGGCATGCAATGAACTGCACGGAAATACCGTGGAGATGGATGTGGCTTACCAGAAGGACTGCATTACTCTGCTGGGGGAGGGCAGACAGGCGAATTTCACCGTGAATACGTTCGGAAGAGAAATTACGGGGATCTCGACAGAGGTTCGCAGCATCGACGGCAGCCGGCTGATCGAGAACAGTGAAGTCACCGGATGGAAGGCAAATGGGAAAAGCTTTTCCGTTTCCCTTACGCTAAAAGACCTGATCGACACGAATACACAATACAGTCTGACCCTGATCCTGGAACTGGAAGGGGAACAGAAGGTATATTATTATACGACTATTTTATGGAATGATGATGTGCATATTTCAGAAATCCTGGAATTTGCGACAGATTTCCACGGAAAATTATACGACAAGGAAGTGGCCAAGGAACTGACGAAATATCTGGAACCGAATTCCAAGCTGACAGATAACGGCACTTTTCATAAAGTGAATATTCACAGCAGCTTTCAGCAGATCACCTGGGGCAGTCTGGAACCGGTCCAGGAGGACGCGGCTTCCATCCGGCTGACACAGATCAGTGGGAATGTGGCCTCTCTGCTGATGGATTTTGTGGTATCCACCGGAGAGGGCAAAAATAAGATCTACTACAATGTCGAAGAGTATTACAGAGTCAGATATACTTCGGAGAGAATGTATCTGTTGGATTATGAGCGTACCATGACACAGATCCCGGATACTACCCGGATGTATGCCAATGACAAGATCCTTCTGGGAATCACGGATGAAAATGTGGATATGATGGAGAGCGCGGATGGCAATACCGTGGTGTTCTCCGATATGGGGCAGTTACTCAGCTATAATGCGGCCACCAACGGACTGACAGTGATCTTCTCCTTCTATGATAAAGATAATGCCGACCGGCGGACTCTGTATGACAATCATGGCATCAAGATCCTGGATGTAGACGAGGGCGGTAATGTGAAATTTGCCGTGTATGGTTACATGAATCGCGGAAGACATGAGGGAGAGACCGGCATTCAGATCATCAGCTATGACAATTCGCTGAATACGATCGAGGAAGAAGTCTATATCCCTTATTCCAAGAGCTATGCGGTGCTGAAGGATGAGATGGAACAGCTGCTGTACCGGAACAGACAGCAACATGTATATTTTTTCCTGGAAAACGGTGTCTATGATGTGGATCTGGAGAATCGCAGCGCTGAACAGCTGGTAAGTATAAGACAGGATGACAGCCTTCAGGTATCGGAGAACCATGAGATCATCGTATGGCAGGAAGGGGATGACATCAACCACAGCAACCAGCTGAATGTCCGGAATCTGAATACCGGAGAACAGACAGTGATTCGGACGGAGGACGGTGAGGCTATCCGGCCGCTTGGCTTCATGGGAGAAGATATTATCTACGGCGTGGCCAGGGAGAGCGACATCCGGACAGAGAATTCCGGACAGATCTTTTACCCCATGTATAAGGTCTGCATCAGCAATTCTTCCGGAAATAATCTGAAGGAATACGGACAGGATGGCATCTATATCGTGGATTGCGCCATCGAGGGCAATCAGATCACCCTGTCGAGAATACAGCGTTCTGAGAACGGCAGCTATCAGGAGATCCTGAATGACCAGATCATGAACAATGTGGAAGAAGAGCCGGGACAGAATAAAGTAGTTACGGCGGACATTGATATTTATGAGAGATATGTGCAGATACAGACCAAGACAACCATTGATACCAAGACTATCAAGGTGCTGAATCCGAAGGAGGTCGTATTTGAGGGCGGAAGAGAACTGACACTGGATGCGGTCAGCGAAGTTTCCAGATATTATGTATACAATGCTTATGGAGTACAGGGCATTTACAGTGCCCCGGGCAAGGCGGTGAAGGAAGCCTACGATTCTTCCGGGGTTGTTGCGAACGACCGAGGCATTACGGTATGGCTGAAGGGCAATCGTGTCAGCAGGAACCAGATCATGGCAATCAAGGAAGAAAGTGTCACGGACCAGAAGAACAGCCTGACGGTATGTCTGGACAATATCCTGCGGCATGCCGGAATCACCCGCAACACCGAATATGACCTGGCGCAGGGCAAGACGGCAATACAGATTCTGGAAGAAAATATGACAGGCGTACAGGTACTGGATCTGAGCGGCTGTAGTCTGGATGCGGTACTGTATTATGTGAATCAGGATATTCCGGTACTGGCGATCCTGGAGGATGGCGAGGCGGTGCTGGTGACCGGATTTAATGAATTCAACGTTGTCATCATGGAGCCGTCCACCGGAAAGTTGTACAAAAAGGGAATGAACGATGCTACAACATGGTTCGCGGAGAACGGCAATCATTTTATTTCCTATATGAAAATAGAAAATTAAATACAAGTGGACAGCAAAAGGCGCCCGGAACCTGTGAAAGGATCCGGACGCCTTTTTGACGGGATGACCGCTTATTTCTGTACGTCAAAAATGTATTTGCGGTATTTCTGTAACACGGTGCGTAACAGCATGCCGAGCACTCCGCAGGAAATGATCTCACCGATACCCACAGTCAGCATGAAGTAAGGAATGCCACCCTCTAAGTGGTAGACATAAGCCAGCACAAAAGGAACGATAATGGTGTTGGCAATGATGGGAGGCAGGGGAGCCAGCCATTTGTTCTGATTCCGTAGCAGATATGTGCCGAAGGCACCGATCAGCGTTGCCAGGCTGCCGAAGATAATGTCGAGCAGCATACAGCCGGTCATGGTATTGCTGATGATACATCCCAGGAAAAGTCCCGGTATGGCAGCAGGGGTAAATACGGGAAGAATGGTCAGGGCTTCCGAGAAGCGGACCTGAATGGCATAATTTGCCAGTCCCAGAGCGTTGGCTAACATGGTCAGCACAACATAGAGAGCAGCGATCACCGCTCCGTGTACGAGGTACAGTACTTTCTTGTTCATTTGTTTTCTCCTTTAGTTTTTATTTACGTGTGGAAGGTCCCGAACACACGATTCATTTTACGCCGGGAATCGGCGAGCCCTATAAGACCTTGTTTTTATGGGCTGTACAACTGTTTTAGTATAACAATAATCTGGGAAAAGTCAAGACCGGGTACAATTTAGACTCAATTTTATGTAAATGGTGAATTTTATTGACGAAATCAAAAGAGAGTGTTAAGATAATAATAAAAGAAAAGAGTGTTACCGTACAGCAACGGTTCACCTGGTTTTTAGTTACAGATCAAGAAAGCAACCTATTCCTGGCGAGGGCGGTTGCTTTTTTGATGTTTATTTTTCCGTGCAGTCTGTACGATACTGATAAGCGTTACGATGATACTGATGATCGTAACAACAATACCGACAATGCCTACCACTGTTTCCAGCATCTTATGTACCTTTCAATAGATTTCCCATCTGTATCACCTCCAATAATACTGGAAGCTCTCAAAATGTCATCATTTTGGCGAAAGGTGAACCGCTTACCGTTTTGGTAACACTCCATTTTTATTATAAAATACAATGCCGGGAATAGATACTTTAGATTCGGAAAATAAGTAACGAAATATGCCATGCGGAAATTGGCTGTTTTCCCGAAAATGAAATTTGTGCAAAATAACCAATTTGAGTTTTTACCGATCCCTTGAGTGTTCTTAGCCTAGTGTCCTTAGCGTGTCACGGGCAGGGTCGATTCATGACATATTTGGGTCGATTCATGCAGGGAGAATTATTTTTTCATACACTATGGTACAATGAACTTACAGTAAAAAGTAACAGTATCCGAAGCAGATTACATGACATGAAAGGCGAATTCCGGTGCAGAGACGCAGAATGGACTGGATAGAGGGAAATGATCGTTGTAGTCGGACAGAATCACTGCGGAAATGACGTTTGCTGATTAACGGAGGTGCATTTATGAAGAAAAGGTTATTGAGTGTCGTTCTGGCATTTACTCTGTGCTTTGGCATGATGCCGGTAACGGTGCTGGCAGAAGAGATGGGGAATGCTGAAACGGTGGCGCTTGCCCTTGACGATCAGGTGGTGGTAAGGGCTGTGAATAGTACCCATGAAGAGGATGCGGTAGGAGATACTGTAAGTGGGGATTCAATAATCCCCGGTGGCGTCAGTGCTACGTCCCTGATGAGTAATGACGGCATTACGGTAGTGGCAGACGATGCGACAGGAACCGTGGTGGCGAAGCTTGGAGATCAAAATTATACGGATATGGAAAAAGCGCTGCAGGACTGGCAGGAGAATGGTGGTATGCTGGCGTTACAAGGTCAGAATGCCAGCTACAATATTTCTACAGTAACATGGAGCTTCCAAAACGCCCCGGGAACGCTCGATCTGAATGGTGTGTGTATAAGCGGTAGTATCACATTATCGGGGTCATCCCAATACCCTCTAACAATCCTGGACAGCAAAGAAAAAGTGAGCTCAAATGGCGCACTTCTAGGCCTGACGGTTGAGAAAGGTGCGAAGCTGACGCTGACGGATGGCGGCTATATTAGTCCATTGACCGTGGAAGATGGTGCAGAAGATGGTATTCAACTTATGGGCGGCAAGGTGGCAGAACTGACATGCAAGGCCCCCGTCTACCATCTGCTTCCGGAAGGTTATGCCCTGATGAATGGCAATCTTACGGTAGATCCTACAACGGTGATAAATGAGAGGACAGCCGCATTCATGGTGAAGGATGCCCAAATTACTAAGGTCACCGGCGACAGAACCGGCAGTGTTGCATACGGCGAGCATAAAATCCCCTTTGCCATCTCTGTGACAACCAATGACAGCAAAATCGGGCGAATGGCATTTGAGTGGTATCTTGTGAAGGAGAATGGCACGACAGCACCGCTGGCAATGAGCGGTGATACATGGAGTAGGAACGGTGCTTACAGTTATGATGTTACGATCGACGGCAGTGCCAATGAAGGATGGAAGGACTTAGAGATTAATAAACCCTACAACATCATTTGTGTGAGCATTGGCAAGGAGAAAGACGGAGCCTACCAGTGGCAGACGCCTTTAAAGGGCTTTCAGCTTACTATCACCCCGGCAGGCTTGAACAGTAAAAATACAAATGTGGAGATCACAAACGCAAACAACCTTGTGTACACCGGCAATCCGCTGACAGCGGCGGTCAAAGTGACCTACAACGGGACAGAACTGACAGAGGGTCAGGACTACACAGTCAGCAGCAACACCGGCACAAATGCAAGAACATATACGCTGACCATCACGGGACAGGGCAATTACGGAGGAAGCGTAGAAAAAGTATTTACCATAGCACCGACAGACAAGCTGACGGTAGAGGGTACGGCAGAAGCCGGAGCGGTTTACGGTACGAGGATTTCGGATATCGCCATCAGCGGTCTGACAGTCAGGTCGAATAATACCGTAGTGGATGGCTCATGGAAGTTCACCGGACGGGAGATTCCGGTTGCAGGCACGACCACGGCGTATACCGCTGTTTTTACTCCTGAGAGCAGTAATTATAAGCAGATCAAGTGGCAGATCAAACCGAACATCCGCAAAGCGGCTGCCTGTACGCTGGCAGATATCCCAGTCAGTGTGAAGTATAACGTGACCGCAGGCGAGACATCGATTGGTAATGCCGGTATGCCCGCTGACGCAGGCACGTTGGTCTTTGCAAAAGGCGGTACAGCAGGTAAGACCGGTTCCGTGACGATTACGGATTGGAACATAGATACAGACACCGGTAAGGTGACCTACACACTGGAAGGTGGTGCTGCGGGCGATACAGTGACTCTGCCCGTGACTGTTACATCTGCCAATTATGAGACGACCACCGTCAATGTAAAGATTACGCTGACGGACAAAGAAACGCAGGCGGCGTTGGCCGTTACCGGTGGAACCACCGTGGAATTCGGCCAGACCCTGCAGCTTGGCATCAATGGCGGCTCCGGCACAGGAAATGTGACCTATACGGTAACCAATGGGGATGGTCAGGCAGGCATTGATGCCACTGGCAGACTGATTCCCACAAAAGTGGGAACTGTTATCGTTACGGCGACCAAGGCCGGGGACGATGATTACAATGCGATCACCAGCGGACCTGTGACCATTACCATCACAAAAGCAGCTTCCACCGGCACTCCCGGATATACCGGCATCACCACTGACGGCCAGACCTTAAGGGATGCAGATCTGAGAATTAGTGGAGGCTCCCTGCATCCCACAGCCGGACGACTGGAGTGGATTGATGATGCGGGCAATGTCCTGCCGGATACCACAGTGGTGGAAGCCAATAAGACCTATTTGTGGCGTTATACTCCTGAGGATACCAACTATGCGCCTCTGACCGGTTCCGTTGTGTTGTATCCTGTATCTAATCGTGGGGATAGCTCCGATGTCCCGGATACTCCATCCTATACGCCGGCCCCTGCGGTACCCGATACCGGTGACAGCAGTTCGGATGACGATGATGATGACGATACCCCTGCTGTTTCCAACAGCAGTAACAGCACTACCGTAGGGCAGCCATCTGCAGGCCCGGCAGCCTTGGACTACGCCATCAAACGTGGTGATACCCTTGGAGCGATCGCAAGAAAATATGGATGCACCGTTGCCGAGCTCGTAGCAGCCAACAGCGATCTGATCAAGAATCCGAACCGGATCCATATAGGCTGGAAACTAAAGATCCCGCAGCACAGGACTACAGGTACAACGGCAGCTCCGGCGGACAATAACAATTCAGACGCTTATATTATCAAGCCCGGCGATACCCTCTGGGCAATCGCCAGAAGATATGGCTGCACCATCGCAGACATAATCAAATGGAATAACAAGCTGATCACCGTACCGGATCGGATCCGTGTAGGCTGGCAGCTGAAAATACCAGTAAAGTAATAAATACACCGCTCCTGCCAACAGAGTTGTAATCTGATGCCGGGAGCGGTTGCATTTTCCACATAAAAATGCGAAAATATAGGATAGTGCATTGATTGCAAGGAAGTAAGGAGAAAGCTATGTATATTATCGCAGGACTGGGAAATCCCGGCAAAGAATATGAAAATACCAGACATAATATCGGGTTTGATGTCATAGACAGATTAGCAGAGGAAGAAAATATCGCCGTCATGGAGAGTAAGCATAAGGCGCTGATCGGCAAGGGCTATGTGGCTGGACAGAAGGTGATCCTGGCGAAGCCCCAGACTTTCATGAATCTGAGCGGTGAGAGCATCCGGGAGATCGTGGATTATTACAAGGTGGATGACACCGCGGAACTGATCGTGATCTCTGACGACATCAGCCTGGATGTGGGACAGCTCCGCATCCGCAAAAAGGGCAGCGCCGGTGGCCATAACGGCCTCAAGAATATCATCAAAATGTTAGGGCATGATACTTTTATCCGCGTGCGTATGGGCGTGGGAGAGAAGCCGAAGAACTTCGATCTGGCAGACTACGTGCTGGGACATTTTCCGGCGGAGGAACGAAGCATCATGGACGAAGCGGCGAAGACCGCAGCAGAAGCTATCCGTATGATCATCACTGAGAATGCGGATGCAGCCATGAACCATTTTAACAGTAAGAAAGCGTAACGGTTGTATAGTAAGAGGAAAAAGCGATGCAGGCACTGATTGCGCCACTGAAAGAACTGGCGGAATATGATGAGATCCGAAAAGTGACCAGACAGGGAAAAGGAACCGTAGCTCTGTCCGGCTGTGTGGACTCCCAGAAACTTCATATGATCTACGGACTCAGCGATGGCCTGAAATACAAGGTCATCGTTACTTATAGTGACTTAAAGGCCAAAGAGATCTACGAGGAATACCGCTTTTATGACAGAAATGTCATGCTGTATCCGGCGAAGGACCTGATCTTTTTCCAGGCGGATATCCACGGCAATCAGCTGGTACAGGAGCGGATCAAGACCCTGCGCAGAGTCGTGGAGGGTAAGCCGGTCACCATTGTTACCACCTATGCGGCACTGATGACACCGCAGGTATTGTGGGAGGAGAAAGACATCATCCGCACCGAGCGGGGCGGCAGTCTGGACGAGAGCAGACTGGCATCCAGACTGGTGGCTATGGGATATGAGAAAGCCTATCAGGTGGAAAGCCCGGGGCAGTTCTCCATCCGTGGCGGCATTGTGGATATCTTTGATCTGACGGAGGAAAACCCCTATCGTATCGAACTGTGGGGAGATGAGGTGGAGTCCATCCGCAGCTTCGACATCCTGAGCCAGCGTTCCATTGAGAAGCTGGAAAGCATCACTGTCTATCCGGCCACAGAGTTTGTACTGTCGGAAGAGCAGATCCGCAAGGGCATCAGTAAGCTTGAAAAAGAAGCAGACAAACAGGAAAAAATCTTCCGGGATGCCCACCAGCCGGAGGAAGCCCACAGGATCGCCACACAGGTCAGCGAATTAAAAGAACAGCTGCTGGAATTCCAGAGTAAGATCAATCTGGAAGGCTACATCCGTTATTTTTATGAAAATACGGTAACCATGCCGGAACTGCTGTCAGATATGGCGGGGCGTTCTCTTGTCTTCTACATCGATGAACCGGCGAGAGTGAAGGAACAGGCGGATGCCATCGAACTGGAATTTCGGGAGAGCATGGAACAACGTGCCAGAAAAGGTTATGTGCTGCCGGGACAGATGAACATTCTCTACAGTGGGGAACAGGTAGCGGCTACTTTAGAGAAAAATGCCGTGGTGACCCTGGCTACCATGGAGACCAAGTACGGATATTTCAAGAAAGAAATGCATGTGGATATTGCTGCCCGCAACATCGCCCCTTATAACAACAGCTTTGAAGCACTGGTCAAGGATCTGAAAAAATATAAAAAGAACGGCTACCGGGTGCTGCTGTTGTCCGGTTCCCGTACCAGAGCCAGACGTCTGGCGGAGGATCTGCGGAACACCGAGGATGCCGGACTGACAGCAGTATACACAGAAGACCCCATGAGGGAAGTACAGCCTGGAGAGATCCTGACCTATTACGGGCATGTGAACAAGGGCTTTGAGTATCCCTGGTTGAAATTCGTGGTGCTGTCCGAGAGTGATATTTTCGGAGCGGAGAAGCGTAAGAAAAAGAAGAAAAAGCTCTATCAGGGGCAGAAGATCAATGATTTCAACGACCTGAAGATCGGGGATTATGTGGTACATGAGACCCACGGACTGGGCATCTATAAGGGCATCGAGAAGGTAGAGGTAGACAAGGTCGTCAAGGATTACCTCAAGATCGAATACCGGGACGGCGGCAATCTGTACATTCTGGCCACCGGACTGGATGTGATTCAGAAGTACGCCTCCGCCGATGCAGCGAAGAAGCCGAAGCTGAACAAACTGGGCGGCAAGGAATGGGAACACACCAAGACGAAGGTACGCAGTGCCGTCAGCGCCGTGGCGAAGGATCTGGTGGAATTATACGCTGTCCGACAGCAGAGCGAGGGCTATGCTTTTGGAAAAGATACGGTGTGGCAGCGGGAGTTCGAGGAAATGTTCCCCTTTGAAGAGACAGAGGATCAGCTGAATGCCATCGCGGACACCAAGGCGGATATGGAAAGCCATCGGATCATGGACCGGCTGATCTGTGGAGATGTGGGCTACGGCAAGACCGAGATCGCCATTCGTGCCGCCTTCAAGGCTGTGCAGGAGGGAAAACAGGTGGTCTATCTGGTGCCCACCACCATTCTGGCACAGCAGCATTACAACACCTTTGTGCAGAGAATGAAGGATTTTCCCATCAACATCGCATTGATGAGCCGCTTCCGTACGCCATCGGAGATCAAAAAGACGGTGAAGGATCTGGAAAAGGGCATGGTGGATATCGTGATCGGTACCCACAGAGTATTATCTGCGGATGTGAAGTTCAAGGATCTGGGTCTGCTGATCATTGACGAGGAACAGCGTTTCGGTGTGGCCCATAAGGAGAAGATCAAGAAATTAAAAGAAAACGTGGACGTGCTGACCCTGACGGCAACCCCCATTCCCCGGACACTGCATATGAGCCTGATCGGTATCCGGGATATGAGCGTGCTGGAGGAGGCCCCCAATGACCGACTGCCGATCCAGACTTTTGTCTGCGAATACAATGACGAACTGGTGAGAGAGGCCATTGTCCGGGAAATGGCCCGGGGCGGACAGGTCTACTATGTCTACAATCGGGTGAACAATATTGCGGATATCGCGGCACAGATCGCAAAGCTTGTGCCGGAAGCCAACGTTGCATACGCCCATGGACAGATGAAGGAACACGAACTGGAGCGGATCATGTTTGATTTCATTAACGGAGAGATCGATGTGCTGGTGTCCACCACCATCATAGAGACCGGACTGGATATTTCCAATGTCAACACCATGATCATCCACGATTCGGACAATCTGGGATTGTCCCAGCTGTATCAGCTCAGAGGCCGTGTGGGTCGTTCCAACCGGAATGCCTATGCTTTTCTGATGTACAAGCGGGATAAGATGTTAAAAGAAGTGGCGGAAAAGCGGCTGGCGGCCATCAAGGAATTTACGGATCTGGGCAGCGGCTTCAAGATCGCCATGCGTGATCTGGAGATCCGCGGCGCCGGTAATCTGCTGGGATTAAGTCAGCACGGATATGACCTGTACTGCAAGATGCTGAACGAAGCGGTGCAGAACCTGAAGGGCATTCATACGGCAGTGGATTTCGCTACGGTGATCGATCTGGATGTGGATGCTTACATTCCGGCGGAATACATTGTCAACGAGACACAGAAGCTGGATATTTACAAACGGATCGCCGGCATCGAGACGATAAAAGAGCGGGATGAAATGAAGGATGAACTGTTAGACCGCTTCGGCAACATCCCCAAGGCAGTGGACAATCTGCTGCGGATCGCCCTCATCCGTATGGCGGCCCACGGTCTGGACATGACGGAGATCAAGGGCAAGAACGAACGCATTACCTTCAACTTCCGGCCGGATGCGAAGATCGATCCCCGCAAGATTCCGGATTTCCTGAAAAAGCATAAGGATGAATTAAGCTTTACCGCTTACGGCAATCCGTTTTTTACCTACAAATATAAGAAAACAGGACTGGTGGAGACGGATGCGGAACTTTTGATGGGCAGGACTGAGGAATTGTTGGAAGAAATGAAAGAATTGGTGCTGGAAACAGAGCCGATTCAGAATAATTAAGAGAGTTTTATGGGACTTTAAAAATGATACCTTTTTATCAGAACAGGGAACGAAAGGATTCTGATAAGGAGGTATTTTTTATGAAAGGATATGTGACTGCCTGCGGATATATGGGATATGTGGAGAATGAATATATCTTATTTGCCAGCGAGGATGACTATTTTGAATATGTGGATTCGTTAAATTTTTAATTAATGTCCAGTGTCTTTACCGAGGCCGTGCATATGTGATATAGTACAAATGTAAAGAAAAAATGTAAGGGGTTTCAACGCTGCACTGTAAGGAGTAACGGTGAAATTCTGATGAAGCATTTGGCAAAATATGCAGATGGGAGTTTATATTATGGAACTGACTGAGAAGAAGGAATTTGACCTGCTCTCCCTGGGAGAGATCATGCTGAGATTATCACCGCCCGACAATGAGCGTATTACCAGAGGCGACAGCTTCAGCAAGCAGGCAGGAGGCGCAGAACTGAATGCCATTACCGGTGCGGCAATGCTGGGATTGCGCTGCGGTATCATTTCCAAGCTTCCGGCCAATGACCTGGGTGTATATATCAAGAACCGTGTACGTCTCTGCGGTGTCAGCGATGACTATCTGGTATACGATGATGACAAGGATGCCAGATTGGGCGTGTACTACTATGAGAATGGTGCTTATCCCAGAAAGCCCCGTATTGTATATGACCGTAAGAATACCTCCATCAACAAGCTGACCGTTGATGACTATGATGACAAGATCTACAGCGATACCCGCTGCTTCCATACCAGCGGCATCACACTGGCTCTCAGCCCGGAGCTGAGAGCTACCGCTGTTGAGATGATCAAGCGCTTTAAAGCACAGGGGGCCATCATCTCCTTCGATGTGAACTTCCGTGGGAACTTGTGGACCGGCGCCGAGGCGAAGGAATGCATCGAATTCATTCTGCCTTATGTGGACATCTTCTTCTGCTCCGAGGACACGGCGCGTTTGACCTTCCTGAAGGAAGGCGATGCCAAGAGCATTATGAAGAGCTTCACGGAGGAGTATCCAATCTCCATCGTGGCATCCACACAGCGTATCGTACATAGCCCGAAGCGTCATACCTTCGGCTCCATTATCTACAGTGCCAAGGATGATACCTATTATGAGGAAGCACCTTACACCGATATCGAAGTCGTAGACCGCATCGGAAGCGGTGACGCTTATATCTCCGGTGTCCTGTACGGACTGTTGGCACATCCCGGTGAGTATCAGAGAGCACTGGAATATGGCAATGCCATCAGCGCACTTAAGAACACCATCCCCGGTGACCTGCTGTGCACCGACTTAAAGGAGATCCAGGGGATCATCAAGGAGCACAAGTCCACCGGACGTATTGCGGAGATGGACCGCTAAAGCATTTCCTCTTCTTATCTGATCGAACAAATAGAAAACACAAAGCTCTGCCATGTTAATTTAAGTGCATGGCAGGGCTTTTTCTGTTTATTTTTAACAAAATTGAACCTAAAATATATTAAAAAGTCTGCTATACAAGATTAAATTAGTTTGATATACTAAAGACTGATATAGAACTAAAAGCAGGATGTTATCAGACGGAAGATTCGAGAAACGGAAGGGAGACAGCAATTTGGAAAAGGAAGACCATATCCGGCAGAAAGAACAATGGAAACAACTGTCTCCTTCTGAAAAATGGCAGTATTTTATGGACTATTATCTGTGGGTTACCATAGGTGTGGCAGCGGGGATCGCTATTGTTATTTTCCTGATCGTACATTTTGCCACCAAGACCAGCTTCGTCATGGGAGTCATGGCAGTGAATACGGACGGAGAGCACATCGAAGCCACCGGTCCGGATTATTTTACGGATTTCCTGCGCGAACACGGTGTGATATCCAAACGGGATGTGGTGAACCTGAATTATACGATCTGGATCGATCCGAACTCGGATTCCGATGTGGATTCCACGAATCTCAGCACGATCCAGGTATTGTTCATGACCCGGTCGGTGGATGTGTTTTTTTCTGACGAAGAGTTTTTGAAGCTCATGGGCGGCACGGATTATCTGGCGGATTTAAGGGATTATCTGCCTAAGGAACTATTGGACAGATATGAAGATCAGCAGATCATGGTTTTAAATACCATGACGGGAGAAACGATTGTGGCGGGGATCCGGCTGGAGAATAACGAATGGATAAGGAAGACCGGATGGTATCAGGAGACCGCAGCCGTGGGGTTGGCGGATGGCATGAAGAATCCGGAGCTGGCAGTGGCACTGTTGGAGGAGATCCTACAGTAGTTCCGTCACAGCTGCCTGCGCCTGCGGCAGATGATGCGCTGTGGGAACGTGGATGACAGAGCACGATGGGAACAGAAAGACATGGAGTATAGATAGGGCATGGAAAACATGGACGCAAAAGGAAATGACAGAAAACACTATCGGGGAATCGAAAAACAGACGGATAATCCGTTTTTGAACCTGTATCACATTGATGCCCTGGGACGGGACGGAACGCCGTTTCATTATTATTTTGCGTCCCGAAATGATGAAAACAATATCAAACACAAGACCCACAGTATGCGCCCTGAGGGCATGGCGGTCTACGCAGTGACAGAGGACGGAGAGAAACTGGTGCTGGTGCGTCAGTACCGGTATCCCGTGAATGATTATCTGTATGAATTGCCGGCGGGACTGATCGAGCCAGAGGAGACCGCTTCGGAGGCCGCCTGTCGGGAAATGATCGAGGAGACCGGCTGGAAACTGGAAGTCTACGAAGGCGGAGAACCGGCCTTCCGCAGAGGATTTTTCCTGGCACAGGGGCTGACAGACGAGAGCGGCAGCATGATCTTCGGAACCGTGACAGAGAATGTGGGACAGCAGATGGAAAATACCGAGGATATTCAGGTGATCCTGGCAGACAGACAGGAAGTACTTCGTATCCTGCGGGAAGAACGGGTGTCCATGCGCTGTGGACTGATGCTGATGCAGTTTTTGAAGACAGAACCGGAAGCACCGTTTGCTTTTTTATATCTGTGACATTGACAGATGCAAATACACTGTCATGGATATTATTTGGAAAATTTGGAAAAATGATTTTGCAAAAACGGTTTTTTAAGAATAAACATTGATAAAGAAAGAGGCAGATTATGGCGATCAGATACATCGAGCAGGACAGAACCTTCTGGTTGGACACGGAACACACCAGCTATCTTCTAGCAATTGTAGATCAGGAGAATTTTGTGGGACACGTATATTACGGTCAGAAATTGCAGTATACCGAGAATACACCGGCACCGGTATATTTGCTGCGTACGGGAGAAGCACCCTTCGTTCCGTCACAGAATAACAGAGAGCGTGTGTCATTTCTGGATTCTTTCCCCATGGAATATCCGGGAAACGGTCTGGGAGATTACAGAGAAAGCGCCATTTCCGTGCGGACAGCACAGGGACATGTAGGAGTGCAGTTACAGTATGTCTCTCATGAGATCGTAAAGGAGAAGCCGGCACTGCCGGGACTTCCTTCCACATTTCCGGGGGATGAGGACTGCGATACCCTGATCCTACATCTGGCGGATCCGGTCATCGGTCTGGCTGCAGACCTGATCTATACTACATTTGAAGAGGAAGATGTGATCACCCGCAGTGTGATCCTGAAAAATACGGCAGGGCAGCCTATTTATGTGACAAAAGTTATGTCTGCCTGCCTGGATCTGGACTGCACGGATGAAAAGTATGACATTCTTACGTTGCACGGATCCTGGGCGAGAGAGCGCCAGATGGAGAGAAGAAGTCTGATGCACGGCAAACAGAGTGTTGGCTCCGTGCGGGGAGAATCTTCCCATCAGGAGCATCCCTTTATCGCACTGCTTTCTGCGGATGCCACGCAGGATGCCGGTGAAGTCTACGGTATGCACTTTGTATACTCCGGCAATTTCCTGGCACAGGCGGAGCTTTCCCAGTTCGATTCCATCCGCATGACTATGGGCATTCATCCGGAGAACTTTGTCTGGAAACTGGAGCAGGGAGAAAGTTTCGCAGCACCGGAAGTCGTTATGACCTATTCCTCAGAAGGATTGAGCGGGATGACCCATCATTATCACGATATGTACCGTGGCCATCTGATCCGCGGCGAGTACCGTGATAAAAAGAGACCA
>OHIR01000613.1_pt1 | contig 22127 bp, 15 predicted proteins | sample 1568301 | NCBI WGS metagenome assembly OHIR01 (sample SAMEA3879539, study PRJEB24766) | human gut metagenome | biome: human-associated habitat; feature: feces | place: USA | collected 1985/1987
CTGCGTAACAGTGGGAGAGTAGGTAGCCGCCGTTTTTAAGAAGCCCCTTGATTCATTTTGAGTCAAGGGGCTTCTGTCATTTGGTACTTTGCGAAAATTATCAATCTTCAGTCTTCCGGTAAGTCATTGTCGAATAGATCTCCCCGAAGTTTTAGTTTTCTATGAATTTGGTGAAATACCGATAGCTTTTGTTATTTAATCTTGTATTAGTATCCTGTTTGTCGTTTTAAGTATATACATATTTCCAAATGTCTTTTAGATTCCTTATATTTGTTTACCGGCTTGAAAGATTCGGTAAATGTGTCATTTAGTAATAAAAAAGGGGAAAAAGCGGAATAAAATAGGTGTAGGACTGTGATTTTTTTGCAAACAAATCTTTTTCTTTTCTTCTTTCTCTTTTTTATCAAATTGATTTTTGTAAATTTGGCGAGAATCTGACAAAGGACACATAGTTAATATAGTAATAATACTAAATACTCCTGTTAATATGGAAAACAAAATTCAAGAGTTGACCGATAAGATTTATCGTGAAGGCGTGGAAAAAGGAAACGAGGAAGCGCAGAGACTTATCGCGAATGCTCAGGAAGAAGCTAAGAAAATCATTGAGGATGCCCGAAAAGAGGCAGAATCAATTGTAAACTCCTCTCGTAAATCTGCTGATGAGTTAGCAGAAAATACTAAATCAGAGTTAAAACTATTCGCCGGTCAGGCTGTGAATGCGCTCAAATCAGAAATCGCTACAATGGTAACTGATAAGTTGATAACCGCTTCCGTGAAAGATTTCGCTCAGGATAAAGATTACCTGAATGCGTTTATCGTAGCATTGGCATCCAAATGGAGCATAGATGAACCTATCGTCATCTCAACAGCCGATGCGGAATCACTGAAAAAGTATTTTGCAGCTCATGCAAAAGCTTTATTAGACAAGGGGGTGACCATTCAGCAAGTAAATGGTATCAAAACTCTGTTCACTGTTTCTCCGGCGGACGGTTCGTATAAGGTGAACTTCGGAGAAGAAGAATTCATGAATTACTTCAAAGCGTTCTTGCGTCCTCAATTAGTAGAAATGCTATTTTAAAAGAAGCGACTATGAGTAGTAAGTACTATTACTTGGTAGCGGGTTTGCCGGAACTTTCGCTGGAAGACAGCAAACTGAGCTATACAGTAGCCGATTTTAAAACTGAAATCTACGATGGATTGTCTGCTTCAGACCAGAAGTTGATTGACTTGTTTTATCTGAAGTTTGATAATGCAAATGTGCTGAAACTTCTCAAAGATAAAGAAGCGGAAATCGACAAACGGGGAAACTACTCTGCTGACGAACTCTCTGAATATATTTCTATTCTGAGAGAAGGCGGAGAAATCAGTCCTAAAGAATTTCCGGTCTATCTATCCACTTTTATTACTGATTATCTGAATACTCCGGCTGAAAGTACGGTTTTACACGAGGATCATCTGGCTGCTCTATATTATGAGTATGCGATGAACTGTGGGAATAAGTTCGTTTCTGCCTGGTTTGAATTCAACCTGAACATCAATAATATTCTTGTTGCATTTACTAGCCGTAAATTCAAATGGGATATTGCTTCCAACGTTGTGGGAAATACGGAAGTATGCGAAGCATTGCGTACATCGAGTGCCCGCGATTTCGGATTGTCCGGTGAGGTGGATGTGTTTGAATCGTTAGTGAAAATCAGTGAGATTACAGAACTGGTGGAGCGTGAGAAGAAGTTGGATGCTTTGCGGTGGAATTGGATGGAGGATGCTATTTTCTTCGACTATTTCACTATCGAACGTATTTTCGCTTTCCTGCTGAAGCTGGAAATGATTGAACGGTGGATTTCACTGGATAAGGAAAGAGGTAATCAGTTGTTCAGAAGCATTATCGAATCGCTGAAGAACGAAGTGCAGATTCCTGCAGAATTCAGATAATAAAATAAAAAAAATATATGGCAACAAAAGGAACTGTTAGTGGCGTTATTGCCAACATGGTGACCCTCGTCGTTGACGGACCGGTAGCTCAGAATGAGATTTGTTATATCTCGACCGGTGGTGATAAGTTGATGGCGGAGGTGATTAAGGTTGTAGGTTCACATGTATATGTCCAGGTGTTTGAAAGCACACGTGGACTGAAAGTGGGCGCCGAAGCCGAATTTACAGGACACATGCTTGAGGTGACATTAGGTCCGGGTATGCTATCGAAAAACTATGATGGTCTGCAAAATGACCTCGACAAGATGGATGGAGTTTTCCTGAAAAGAGGACAATATACATATCCGTTGGATAAAGAACGTGTATGGCACTTCGTACCCTTAGCGAATGTAGGTGACAAAGTGCAGGCTTCTGCATGGTTGGGACAGGTGGATGAAAACTTCCAGCCGCTGAAAATTATGGCCCCGTTCACTATGAAAGGAACGGCTACCGTAAAAACAATCATGCCGGAAGGTGATTATAAGATAGAAGATACAATTGCCATCCTGACAGACGAAGAAGGAAATGATATTCCTGTGACTATGATTCAGAGATGGCCCGTGAAACGTGCGATGACGAATTATAAGGAGAAACCGCGTCCTTTCAAATTATTGGAGACTGGTGTACGTGTGATTGATACGCTGAATCCGATTGTGGAAGGTGGTACAGGATTTATCCCCGGTCCGTTCGGTACTGGTAAAACAGTGCTTCAGCACGCTATCTCTAAACAGGCGGAAGCGGATATCGTTATCATTGCGGCTTGTGGTGAACGTGCCAATGAGGTGGTGGAAATCTTTACGGAGTTCCCCGAACTGGTAGACCCGCATACGGGACGTAAGTTGATGGAACGTACTATCATCATTGCGAATACTTCCAACATGCCGGTAGCTGCCCGTGAAGCATCTGTATATACAGCAATGACACTGGCGGAATATTACCGTTCCATGGGATTGAAAGTCTTGTTGATGGCAGATTCTACTTCCCGTTGGGCACAGGCTTTGCGTGAGATGTCCAACCGTATGGAAGAATTGCCTGGGCCGGATGCTTTCCCGATGGATATTTCGGCTATTATCTCCAACTTCTACGGTCGTGCGGGATATGTAAAACTAAGTAATGACGAAACGGGTTCTATTACGTTTATCGGTACGGTATCTCCTGCGGGTGGTAACTTGAAGGAGCCGGTGACTGAAAATACGAAGAAAGTAGCCCGTTGTTTTTATGCTTTGGAACAGGATCGTGCGGATAAGAAACGTTATCCGGCAGTGAATCCGATTGATTCTTATTCAAAATATATCGAATACCCGGAATTTGAGGAGTATATCAAAGGTCATATCAACGATGAATGGATTGGAAAGGTAAACGAACTGAAAACCCGTTTACAGCGCGGTAAGGAAATTGCCGAACAGATCAATATCCTCGGTGATGATGGTGTACCGGTAGAATATCATGTGATTTTCTGGAAATCAGAATTGATTGACTTTGTTATTCTGCAACAGGATGCTTTTGATGAAATTGATGCGGTAACTCCGATGGAACGTCAGGAAGATATTCTGAACATGATAATCGACATCTGTCATACGGAATTTGACTTTGATAACTTCAACGAAGTAATGGATTACTTCAAGAAGATGATTAATGTCTGTAAGCAGATGAACTACTCGAAGTTCAAATCGGAACAGTATGAAGGATTCCAGAAACAACTGAAGGAATTGATTGCCGAAAGAAGTGTCAATTCATAATCTTTAATTTATAATTTTAATTATCAAAGATGGCAACAAAAGCTTTTCAAAAGATATATACCAAGATTACTCAGATTACCAAGGCTACTTGTTCGCTGAAAGCGACAGGAGTAGGGTATGACGAGCTTGCCACTGTGGACGGTAAACTGGCACAGGTGGTTAAGATTGCCGGTGACGATGTCACTTTGCAGGTATTTGAAGGTACGGAGGGTATTCCGACCAATGCCGAAGTAGTATTCCTCGGCAAATCGCCTACATTGAAAGTGAGTGAGCAGCTGGCCGGACGTTTCTTCAACGCTTTCGGTGATCCGATTGATGGAGGTCCGGACATTGAAGGACAGGAAGTGGAAATTGGCGGTCCGTCTGTGAACCCGGTTCGACGTAAACAGCCGTCGGAACTGATTGCAACGGGTATTGCCGGTATCGACTTGAACAATACACTGGTATCGGGTCAGAAGATTCCGTTCTTTGCCGACCCCGACCAGCCTTTTAATCAGGTAATGGCAAATGTAGCCTTACGTGCTGAAACGGATAAGATTATCCTCGGAGGTATGGGTATGACGAATGACGACTACCTGTACTTTAAGAATGTGTTCTCTAATGCAGGTGCGCTGGACCGTATCGTGAGTTTCATGAATACGACCGAAAATCCTCCGGTAGAACGTTTGTTGATTCCGGACATGGCATTGACTGCTGCAGAGTATTTTGCAGTAAATAATAATGAGAAAGTGCTGGTGCTATTGACGGATATGACGAGCTATGCGGATGCGTTGGCAATCGTATCTAACCGTATGGACCAGATTCCTTCGAAAGACTCTATGCCGGGATCGCTTTATTCGGATTTGGCAAAGATTTACGAAAAGGCGGTGCAGTTCCCTTCCGGTGGTTCAATCACTATTATTGCGGTGACTACTTTGTCTGGTGGAGATATTACGCATGCTGTACCTGATAATACGGGTTACATCACTGAAGGTCAGTTGTTCCTGCGTCGTGATAGTGATATCGGTAAGGTAATTGTTGACCCGTTCCGTTCATTGTCCCGTTTGAAACAGCTGGTAACCGGTAAGAAGACACGTAAGGACCATCCGCAAGTGATGAATGCCGCTGTACGTCTGTATGCCGATGCCGCTAACGCTAAGACGAAGATGGAAAATGGTTTCGACCTGACCAACTACGACGAACGTACGTTGGCTTTTGCGAAGGACTATTCCAATCAGTTGTTGGCTATTGATGTCAATCTTGATACTACTGAAATGCTGGACGTTGCCTGGGGCTTGTTCGGTAAATATTTCCGTCCGGAAGAAGTGAATATCAAGAAAGACTTGGTGGATCAATACTGGCCGAAACAAAATAATTAGACAATTAGACGATTTGCTATTAGGATGATAGTGGACGGATTATATATGTTTATAAGAAGTAATTTCAATCGTCTGGTCGTAAATTGTTAAATTAGTAAATCAACGAGATGGCTATAAAGTTTCAATATAACAAAACCTCTCTTCAGCAGCTCGAAAAGCAACTGAAAGTGCGGGTGCGTACGCTTCCTATCATTAAGAATAAGGAAAGCGCCCTCCGCATGGAAGTGAAACGCTGTAAAACGGAAGCTGCCGATCTGGAGGATAGGCTCGAACAACAAATTCAAGCCTATGAAGCCATGTTCGCCCTTTGGAATGAGTTTGACGCTTCATTAATAAAGGTGAATGATGTTCATCTTGGCGTGAAAAAGATTGCGGGTGTGCGCGTACCGTTGCTCGAGAATGTAGAATTCGAGATACGTCCGTACAGTATGTTTAATGCTCCCAAATGGTATGCCGACGGTATCCATCTATTGGAAGAGCTGGCTCATACGGCAATTGAACGTGAATTTATGCTCGCCAAGCTGAACTTGTTAGAACATGCAAGGAAAAAGACCACTCAAAAGGTGAACCTTTTTGAGAAGGTGCAGATACCGGGTTATCAGGATGCATTACGAAAGATCAAACGATTCATGGAAGATGAAGAAAACTTGTCGAAATCTTCGCAAAAGATCATGAAGTCCCATCAAGAAAAAAGGAAGGAGGTAGAGGCATGATTACAAAAATGAAGAAACTCACATTCCTGGTTTATCACAAAGAGTATGAAGAATTCCTGAACAGTCTGCGTGAACTTGGGGTAGTCCATATTGTGGAGAAACAACAGGGGGCTGCTGATAACACGGAGTTGCAGGAGAATATTCGTCTTTCCAATCGCTTGGCGGCTACCTTGAAGTTGCTTCAGAATCAGAAGCATGAAAAGAATGCTGTAATTGCTACGGAAGGTGGAACGGCTGCCCGTGGTATACAAGTGCTGGACGAAGTGGATGCCCTGCAAACAGAGCATGGAAAGCTGTCGCAGCAGTTGCAAAGCTATGCCAAAGAGAAAGAAGCGCTGGAAGCCTGGGGTAACTTTGAACCGGATAATGTTCAGAAGCTGAAAAATGCCGGTTATGTAATCGGTTTTTATAGCTGTTCGGAAGGAAATTACAAGGAAGAGTGGGAAACGGAATACAATGCAATGATTGTGAACCGTATCTCTTCTAAAGTATTCTTCGTGACTCTGACGAAAGGCGGGCAGGAAGTGGATTTGGATGTAGAACAGGCGAAATTACCTGCATACTCTTTGGCACACCTTGAAACGCTTTACAATACGACCGAACAGGCCGTTGAAGAGAATGAAAAGAAGCTGGTTACGTTTTCCGAAACAGAAATTCCTTCCTTGAAGGCTGCTCTGAAAGAGTTGCAAAGCCAGATTGAGTTCTCTAAGGTGGTGTTAAGTTCCGAACAGACTGCCGGTGACAAACTGATGTTAATTGAAGGATGGGCACCTGCATTCAGTCAAGTGGAAATAGAGGCTTACTTGAATGACGCACATGTATATTATGAGATTACCGATCCGATGCCGGGCGATAATGTTCCTATTCGATTGAATAATAAGGGATTCTTTGCCTGGTTCGAACCGATCTGTAAGTTGTATATGCTTCCGAAGTATAATGAATTGGACTTGACTCCGTTCTTTGCCCCGTTCTTTATGGTCTTTTTCGGACTTTGTCTGGGAGATTCCGGATATGGGGTGTTCCTGTTTCTGGGAGCTACGGCCTATCGGTTGATGGCGAAGAAAGTGACTCCGTCAATGAAGTCGATCATTTCATTGATACAGGTATTGGCTGCTTCAACATTCTTCTGCGGTTTGCTGACAGGTACGTTCTTCGGAGCGAATATCTACGATTTGAACTGGCCGATTGTTCAACGTCTGAAACATGCCGTCTTGATGGATAACAATGATATGTTCCAATTATCGTTGATATTGGGAGCTATTCAGATACTATTCGGTATGGTGTTGAAGGCGGTGAATCAGACTATTCAGTTTGGTTTCAAATATGCAGTGGCAACTATCGGATGGATCATCCTGCTGGTTTCCATGGCAGTTTCGGCTTTGTTGCCGGAGGTAATGCCGATGGGAAGTACAGTGCATTTGGTTATTCTGGGTGTTTCGGCTGCTATGATCTTCCTTTATAACAGTCCGGGAAAGAATGTTTTCCTGAATATCGGACTGGGATTATGGGATTCATATAATATGGTCACCGGTTTGCTTGGCGATGTATTGTCTTACGTTCGTCTGTTTGCCCTCGGACTTTCCGGAGGTATTTTGGCGGGAGTATTCAACAGCCTGGCAGTAGGTATGAGTCCGGATAATGTAATAGCAGGCCCGATTGTTATGGTACTGATTTTCGTTATCGGTCATGCCATCAATATCTTTATGAATGTGCTGGGTGCAATGGTTCACCCGATGCGTCTGACGTTCGTTGAGTTCTTTAAGAACTCCGGATATGAAGGAGGCGGTAAAGAGTACAAACCGTTCAGAAATTGAAAATTTGAAGATTAAGAATTAGAAATTGAGAATTAATATTTTAAGAATTAAACAATAAAAAATAGAATAAGATTATGGAAATGAATTTGTTTATCGCCTACATTGGCATCGCGATTATGGTTGGTTTGTCGGGCATCGGTAGTGCTTACGGAGTAACTATTGCAGGTAATGCTGCTATCGGAGCATTGAAGAAGAATGATAGTGCATTCGGTAACTTCCTGGTATTGACAGCTCTTCCGGGTACACAGGGTCTTTATGGTTTTGCAGGTTATTTCATGTTTCAGACAATCTTCGGTATTTTGACTCCTGAAATTACACCTATCCAGGCATCAGCAGTGCTTGGTGCAGGTATTGCTCTGGGATTGGTTGCTTTATTCTCCGCTATCCGTCAGGGACAAGTTTGTGCAAACGGTATCGCAGCAATCGGACAGGGACACAATGTATTTAGCAATACGTTGATTCTTGCCGTATTCCCCGAACTCTATGCAATCGTTGCTTTGGCTGCAACCTTCTTGATTGGTAGCGCACTCGTTGCATAATTTTTAGCAAGAATATTTCCTATAAAGGACTTTCAATCCCCTTGTACATGCTGCTTTGCATGTGCAAGGGGATATTCTTTTTTCATTGTTAGACAACGTTTCTTTCCTCTTCTTAACTCATATTTTTTGTATAAAGTATTATTTTTCAAAGAATAATGTGTACTTTTGCACTCGCATACTAAAAAGAGTTTTAATATATTATATGGTAAAAGATTTATTAACCCCCGATTATATCTTCGAGTCCAGCTGGGAAGTATGTAATAAAGTGGGAGGGATATATACCGTCTTGTCGACACGGGCAAATACATTACAGGAAAAATTCCGCGACAGAATTTTCTTCATAGGTCCTGATGTGTGGCAAGGAAAGGAGAACCCTCTGTTCATCGAGTCGGATAACCTATGTGCTGCCTGGAAAGAGCATGCGCTTGAGAAAGACGAACTTTCTGTCCGTGTGGGACGATGGAATATCCCCGGTGAACCCATAGTCATTCTTGTTGATTTCCAACCTTTTTTTGAAAAGAAAGACGATATATACACAGAAATGTGGAATCGTTATCAAGTAGATTCGTTGCACGCCTATGGCGATTACGACGAGGCTTCTATGTTTTCCTATGCCGCAGGAAGAGTGGTGGAGAGTTTCTATCGCTACAACCTGACGGAAACGGATAAGGTGGTATATCAGGCACATGAATGGATGACTGGAATGGGAGCACTTTATGTACAGGAAGCTGTGCCGGAGGTTGCTACTATTTTTACGACCCATGCTACGTCTATCGGTCGTTCCATTGCCGGAAACAACAAGGCGTTGTATGCTTATATGGACGGATATAACGGAGATCAGATGGCATATGAGTTGAATATGGAAGCCAAACATTCTATAGAGAAACAGACAGCTCATCAGGTCGATTGTTTTACTACGGTAAGTGATATTACGGCTCGTGAGTGCGAACAGTTGCTGGATAAGAATCCGGATGTTGTAACTCCCAATGGATTTGAACCGAACTTTGTACCTGAGGCTAGAGAATATGCCGTAAAGAGAGCTGAAGCCCGTAAAACGTTATTGAATATGGCCGAGAAGTTATTGGGATATCCGATAGATCCGGATGCATTACTGATTTCTACGAGTGGCCGTTATGAATACCGCAACAAAGGTATTGACGTATTTATTGAAGCCATGAATCGGGTTCGTACCAGCGGACAGTTGCAACGTGAAACGATCGCCTTTATCATGGTTCCTGCATGGGTACGGGATGTACGTTCGGATTTGAAGAAAGCAATTGAAATGGATTATCCGAATAAAGAGCCTATGCAATGTCCTTTCATTACACATTGGTTAAATCAGATGCAGGATGACCGGGTAATGAATTACATAGGATATGCCGGTTTTACGAATGCAAAGGATGAAAAGCTGAAGATTATTTTTATTCCTTGCTACCTGGATGGGAAAGATGGTATTCTGAATAAGCCATATTATGATATTCTGATCGGTATGGATGCAACGGTTTATCCTTCTTATTACGAACCATGGGGATATACTCCGTTGGAAAGTATTGCTTTTGGAATTCCTACTATTACTACGAATCTGGCTGGTTTCGGCTTATGGGCCCAGAAAGCTGGTGTATCCGGAAAGGATATAAAAGAAGGAGTTGTGGTGATAGACCGTACGGATTTCAATTATTTCGAGGTAGCAACAGAGATAACCAACCAGATCTTGGCCTTGGCAGATATGGAAGATGAAAAGCGGAAAAACATGATTAAAGATAATTGTTTCGCTTTGGCTCAAAAAGCAGAATGGACAAGATTCATTTCTTACTATAAGGATGCTTTTTCAGTTGCGTTAACTCATGCGAAAGCAAGGAATTCTTGAAAACATTCAATTTCAATCAAATAAATTGCGTATCTTTGTCGCCGTTTGATAAATATATCAAAATAGAAATAAATAAAAGAAACATAAACTAAACTTCACGATAATGAAAATCAAATCAAATGATCCTATTTGGAAGGATGTTTATTCTCAGTCTAAATTGCCCGCCTCTTTAGAAGGGTTGAAAGAAATGTCTACCAATCTTTGGTGGGTGTGGAATCATGAAGGAGCAAAGCTATTTGGAAAAATAGATCCTGCTCTGTGGAAGAAAACAGAAGGAAATCCTGTTCAATTATTGCAGAACCTATCTTTTCAGCGGACAGAAGAAATATTGGCTGATAAAGAATTGATGGCTGAAATCACAAAAGTTTATGCTGATTTCAAAGCTTATATGAATGTGAAGCCAGATCAAACCAAACCGTCTGTAGCTTATTTCAGCATGGAATATGGTTTGACGAATGTTTTGAAAATTTATTCAGGTGGTTTAGGTGTTTTAGCCGGTGACTATCTGAAAGAAGCAAGTGACAGTAATGTCGATATGTGTGCTGTTGGTTTCTTGTATCGTTATGGTTACTTTACACAAACCTTATCGATGGACGGCCAACAGATTGCTAACTATGAAGCACAGAACTTTAATTCTCTCCCATTGGTTCAGGTTATGGAAGAAAATGGTGAACCGATGGTATTGGAAGTTCCTTATCCGGGACGTACGGTTTATGCACATATCTGGAAAGTTAGTGTAGGTCGTGTTCCTTTGTATTTAATGGATACGGATATACCGCAGAATAGTGAATGGGACCGTTCAATTACTCACCAATTGTATGGTGGTGATTGGGAAAACCGTATGAAACAGGAATATCTGTTGGGTATCGGTGGTATCATGATGCTGAACAAGCTGGGTATCAAGAAACAGATTTATCATTGCAATGAAGGACATGCTGCTTTGATCAATGCACAGCGTTTGGTTGACTATATTCAGAAAGAAGGTTTGTCATTCAATCAGGCATTGGAAGTAGTTCGTGCATCTTCACTTTACACTGTACATACGCCGGTTCCTGCTGGACATGACTATTTTGATGAAGGTCTGTTTGGTCGTTATATGGGTGAATTCCCGAACAAATTAGGAATTAGCTGGCAGGAATTCATTGACATGGGACGTGTGAACCCGGGTTCAAATGAAAAGTTCTGTATGAGTACTTTCGCATTGAATACTTGTCAGGAAGCTAATGGTGTAAGTTGGTTACACGGAAAGGTTTCTCAAAGAATGTTTGCTCCTATCTGGAAAGGTTATTTCCCTGATGAATTACATGTTGGATATGTAACGAATGGTGTTCATATGCCTACTTGGGCCTCAACAGAATGGAAAGAGTTCTTCTATAAGAGATTCCATAAGAACTTCTATGCAGATCAGTCTAATCAGAAGTATTGGGAAGCTATCCAGACAATGCCGGATGAGGAAATTTGGAATATCCGTCAGACATTGAAGAACAAGCTGATCAAATACATCAAGAATGAATATAAGACTACTTGGTTGAAGAATCAGGGAGATCCTGCTAAGGTAGTTTCTATTTTGGAAAAGATCAATCCGAATGCTTTGTTGATTGGTTTCGGTCGTCGTTTTGCTACTTACAAGCGTGCACATTTGTTGTTCACAGACTTGGATCGTTTGGCTAAGATTGTCAACAACGAACAGTTCCCGATTCAGTTTGTATTTACAGGAAAAGCTCACCCGGCTGATGGTGGTGGACAAGGATTAATCAAGCATATTATTGAGATTTCTCGTCGTCCTGAATTCCAAGGTAAAATCATTTTCCTTGAGAATTACGACATGCGCTTAGCTCGTCACTTGATAGCTGGTGTGGATGTGTGGTTGAATACTCCGACTCGTCCGTTGGAAGCTTCAGGTACATCAGGTGAAAAAGCAGAAATGAATGGTGTATTGAACTTCTCTGTCTTAGACGGATGGTGGTATGAAGGTTATCGCGAAGGTGCTGGTTGGGCATTGACAGATAAGCGTACTTATGAAAACCAGCAGTATCAAGATCAGTTGGATGCCGCTACTATCTATCAGATGTTAGAATCAGAAATAATACCAACCTACTATGCTAAGAATAGTAAAGGTTATTCTCCTGAATGGATTCAATACATCAAGAATTCAATGTCTCAAATCGCTTACAATTATACAATGAAGCGTATGTTGGACGATTATATTGACCGTTTCTATAAGAAGCTGGCTACTCGTTCAGCAGTCCTGGTGAAAGACAATTATGCTAAAGCCAAGGAAATAGCAGCATGGAAGGAAGAAGTTGCTGCTCATTGGGATTGTTTTGAAGTAACTTCATTTACGAGTGATGCTGAATTTGCTGCTAACGGACCTGTAGTAGGTAAGGAAAGTACCTTCAGCCTGGTAATTGATCGTCATGAGTTGTCTGGTATGTTAGGCGCTGAAGCAATCATTACTAAGGAAGATCCGGAAAAACATCAGACGGTTATCATCGAGAAGAAAGAATTCGAGCTTAAGAAAGAGGAAGGTACAAATATGTACTTTGAATTGAAGATTACTCCGACAGAAGCAGGAAATCATAAGTTAGGTTTCCGTATCTTCCCGAAGAACCCGAACTTGCCTCACCGTATGGACTTCGCTTTTGTACGTTGGATTCAGTTATAATTGACGATATAAAGCGTAATTTCGTACTATAAATACATAAAAAGAGTACACCTTTAGGAAGGTGTACTCTTTTTTGTATGATCTGATTTGATAAAATCGGATATTTTATTATCTTTGCTTTGTCGGAAAAGGGGTATTAGCTCATCTGGCTAGAGCGTTAGACTGGCAGTCTAAAGGTGATCGGTTCGAGTCCGATATACTCCACTGTTTTATATTACTTTTCGGAATGATTATTTATAACATCACTTTTCATATCGAGAAAGATATTGTACCAGAGTGTTTGAATTTCCTGAAATCCATTTATATTCCATTGGCTACGCAGAGTGGTTTTATGCATTCTCCTTGTTTACATCGCGTTTTACCTCATTCTGAAGAGGAAGAGGGATGTAGCTTTGCTGTACAGTTTCGGGTAAAGAATATTGATACATTAAACTATTGGATAGAGCGGGAAGGTCAAGCCATTTCTCGTCAGTTAATTCAACAATTCGGATCTAAAGTTATCGGATTTACTACGGTTTTGGAGGAAATAGAATTGTAATGGTGAAGGAACGTGTGATATTGGGCATAGATCCAGGTACCATTGTAATGGGTTATGGGGTGTTGTTGGTTTTGAATAATAAGCCATATCTTCAAACAATGGGTGTGCTTCAGTTGAATAAATATGAGGATCACTATTTACGTTTGAAGAAAATCTTTGAGCGGGTATTGGGGCTTATTGATCAGTATCATCCGGATGAGTTGGCTATTGAAGCTCCTTTCTTTGGGAAAAACGTACAGAGTATGCTGAAGTTAGGACGGGCTCAGGGAGTAGCTATGGCGGCAGCTATGGAACGAGATGTACCAATCTTTGAATACGCTCCATTAAAGATCAAGCAGGCAATTACGGGAAATGGAAATGCTTCAAAGGAACAGGTTGCTGGAGTATTAAAGAGCTATTTGCGGATTAAAGAGGAAAATATGTTACCGCAATTGGATGCTACAGACGGACTAGCTGCAGCTGTATGTCATTTCTTTCAGAGTAGTTCGCCAGTCCTTGAGAAGAAATATACCAATTGGGGAGACTTTATTAAGAAAAATCCTGATAAAATACATAAAAAATGACAGTCATTGTATCTGTTATTCAGATAATGACTGTCATTCTTTCAAATAATTTGTTGGTTATACTGTGTTGTATTTATACAATACCTTGAGCCATCATGGCACGAGCTACTTTCATAAATCCGGCAATATTGGCACCTTTCACATAGTTGATGTATTCACCTTCACGGCCATGTTCTACACATTGGTGATGGATATTGCTCATGATTTGATGCAAACGTGCGTCAACTTCTTCTGCACTCCAAGAAATATGCATTGCATTTTGTGTCATTTCCAAGCCTGAAGTAGCTACACCTCCTGCATTAACAGCCTTACCCGGAGCAAACAGCTGCTTATGTTCGATAAACATATCAACTGCTTCAGCTGTACATCCCATGTTGGATACTTCTGCTACACATAAGGTATTATTTTCAATCAACATTTTTGCGTCGTTAGCATCCAATTCATTTTGAGTTGCACAAGGTAATGCTATGTTAACTTTTTGTTCCCAAGGCTTACGTCCAGGATAGAATGTTGCGTTCGGGAATTCTTCAACATAAGGAGCAACTACGTCGTTTCCGGAAGCACGGAGTTCTAACATGTAATCTATTTTCTTACCGGATATACCTTCCGGATCATATACATAGCCATCAGGACCCGAAATAGTCACCACTTTAGCTCCTAATTCTGTTGCTTTTGTGGCTGCACCCCAAGCTACGTTTCCGAAACCAGAGATTGCAACTGTTTTACCTTTTATGTCGATTCCGTGTTCATCTAGCATTTGATGAACGAAATACAAAGCTCCAAAACCTGTTGCTTCTGGGCGCAAAATAGAACCGCCGAATTCCATTCCCTTACCCGTAAAGGTTCCCGTATTCTCACGAGCCAGTTTCTTATACATTCCATATAGATAACCAATCTCACGACCTCCAACTCCAATATCACCGGCTGGAACATCTGTATCCGGACCTATATTACGCCATAATTCCAATATAAAGGATTGACAGAAACGCATTATTTCAGCATCACTCTTTCCTCTGGGAGCAAAGTCTGAACCACCTTTTCCTCCACCCATAGGTAATGTTGTAAGCGCGTTCTTGAAAGTTTGTTCGAATCCTAAGAATTTCAGGATTGATAAATTAACGGATGGATGGAAACGCAGACCACCTTTGTACGGACCGATCGCATTGTTGAACTGAACACGATAGCCTAAGTTAATCTGAACTTCTCCTTTATCATCCACCCAAGGTACACGGAATGTAAATATACGATCCGGCTCTACAAGACGTTCTATTATTTTAGCTTTTTCAAACTCTGGGTGCTCGTTGTACACCTCTTCTATTGATAAAAGAACTTCTTTAACGGCTTGCAAGTACTCTTTTTCTCCCGGGTGCTTGGCTTCCAGTGATGATAAAATAGCTTCTGTTTTCATATTGTAATCGCTTTAAGTCTAACATTATGTTTGCAAAGATAGCGATCACATTGAAATAAACAAGATTTTAGCTTACAATTTGAAAGAAATCCGTTATGTTTTTAAGCATACAACAATTTGGTGGATAAACTTGTTCTATAAGAAGTTTACCAAAATTTGTTTTGACTTGGATTGTATTCGAATCCTACAGATTCCAACTCTTCAACCAGACTTTTTTTATTTACATGCATATCGTCGCATAATTCATCCAGCGATTTATAATGATCTCTTAAATTTGTATTGATGAAGCTGAATAGGATCATCGGATCTTTGGGTAGTTCCATTTGTTTTTACGTTTATTATAAATATGATAACCTTATTATTCGGGGTGCAAAGTTACGATATTTTTCCCTGAGTTGTTTAGTTGTGGTTCGTTCTTTAATGTAAAAATACCGGAGAACAAGTTTACGTTTCATCAACGGTGTAACTTGTTTCCGGTATTAGAAATTGTTTATTCAAATGTATATAAATTAATCAGAAGTGATGTTTTTTATTTCGACATCTTTTTTCTGCGTTCCATTTCAGCTTTCAGCATCCGAAGTTCACGTCCTGTTTGTCCCGCTACAGATGTATTTTCTTCGGCCCGTCTGATTAGATATGGAAGAACATCATTAACACGCGCATAAGGAACATATTTGGTTACGTTATATCCCTCATGAGCCAAATTAAATGAAATATTGTCGCTCATTCCTAGTAGCTGAGCGAAGAATATCCGAGGATCATTCTTTTTTAATCCTTTTTCTTCTATCAATTTAGCTAATTTGTAATTACTTTCTTCGTTGTGAGTACCAAGGAATAATTCGAAACGGTCGATATGTTCGACAACAAAACGTACCCCTGCATTATAGTTCTCATCTGTTGCCTGTTTGTCTTTGCAAATAGGATCCGGATAACCCATAGCCGCTGCCCGGGCACGTTCTTCTTCCATGTAAGCTCCGCGTACGAATTTTATGCCGGGAATATAATCTTTCTCAAGTGCATCGGCATAGATTTTCTGCAGATAAGCCATACGGTCGTGCCGGTACATTTGCAGGGTCGCAAAAACAATTGCACGTTTCTTGTTGAATTTTCGCATAGCTTCGTCTGTCAATTTATCTATGGCATCCTGGAAGCAGTAATCTTCTGCATCAACCAGGATACGTACATCATTGTCGTATGCTCGTTGGCATAAGGCCATGAAGCGTTCTTTAAATTCCCTAAAGGCTTTTACTTCCTCTATTGTTAGCTCACTGTGTCTTTCCGAAGCTTTGGCAAGCAATTCATCTGTTGTAATGGTAGAAGGTTTGAAAACTGCATAGGCTAGATTTTTGTTTTCTTTGGCATAGTCGATGGAACGAATTGTTTCTTCAAACGTTGCCTGTATACCTTCTGGGGTTTGTTCTCCTTCAGCCGAGAAATCAAGTGTTGACATCACATTGAATTCTTTCAGATGATTGATCGCTTTTTCACAATCCTGCAAGGTTTCTCCACCGACAAATTGTTTATATAATGTAGGCTTTACAGCCCAAGCCAGTGGAAAGTGGATCTTCAACGCGATCATTGTTCCCCATTTAGCAAACTTAACCAATCCGGGATATTTGATCGTATTGAACAGAAGGTAAGCATTTTTCAGCTCACCTTCACTTTTTGCCGAAAAGGCAATTTCTGTATTATTAAAATCAAGCATGATTGTCTTGTAATTACAAGGTTAACGACTCTAACTTTGATTTTATTCTTCTCCTAAGAACGGATAACCGTAACTGGTTGGAGGAACTAATGTTTCTTTGATACAACGAGGATTTGTCCAGCGTATTAAGTTCAATGGACCACCAGCTTTGTCGTTTGTACCTGATGCACGAGAACCACCAAACGGTTGTTGAGCAATAACAGCTCCCGTCGGTTTGTCATTAATGTAGAAGTTGCCGGCAGAATAGCGCAAAATATTAAATGCTTTATCGATGGCATAACGGTCGTATGCGAAGATTGATCCTGTTAAACCATAAGGAGATGTACGATCGCAAAGTTGTAATGTTTCTTCGTAATCTTTGTCTTCATATACGTAGACGGTAATAACCGGACCAAAGATTTCTTCAACCATACTCTTGAACATCGGATTGGTTGTTTGGATAACTGTTGGCTCAACAAAATAACCTACAGATTTGTCTCCGTGACCACCAAACAGAATTTCAGCATCAGGTGATTGCTTTGCATATTCGATATAACTCATGATATTATCGAATGAAGCTTCATCGATAACGGCATTGATGAAGTTTGTAAAGTCGCGTACATCACCCATCTTGATTTCTTTCAGCATATCGCCTACATATTCTTTTACATCTTTCCATAAAGATGCTGGAATATATGCACGAGAACCTGCCGAGCATTTCTGTCCCTGATATTCAAATGCCCCTCTTACAATCGCAGTAGCTACATCTAGTGCAGAAGCAGACGGATGGGCAAAGATATAATTCTTACCACCTGTTTCTCCAACTATTTTAGGATATGATTTATAATGACCTAAGTTTTCGCCGATTTGACGCCATAAAGTATTGAACGTTGTCGTTGAACCGGTGAAATGGAATCCAGCCAAATCCGGACTAGCCGTGATTACTTTACCGATAACACTACCTTGACCCGGGATGAAGTTGACAACACCGTCTGGTAAACCTGCTTCCTTGAATACTTTCATCAAGAAATAGTTAGAATACAAAGCAGTTGTAGAAGGTTTCCATACAGCAACGTTACCCATCATGGCAGGAGCCATATTCAAGTTAGAAGCAATGGATGTGAAGTTGAATGGTGTCAGAGAAAAGACAAAACCTTCTAATGCTCGGTATTCCATCCGGTTTAGAATACCTTTTTCTGAATAGGGTTGATCAGCATAAACCTGGCTGGCGTAGAATGTACTGAAACGAAGGAAGTCAATCAATTCGCAAGGAGCATCAATTTCTGCCTGGAATGGATTCTTACTTTGTCCTAACATAACAGAAGCATTCAAAATATAGCGGTACTTGGTTGCCAAAAGCTCTGCAACACGTAACATCAGAGAAGCACGTTCTACCCAAGGCAGATCTGACCATTCTTTGTGTGCCTTCATTGCTGCATCAATGGCCATTTGTACTTCTTTTTCACCAGCTTTGTGATAGGTTGCCAAGACATGGTGATGATCGTGCGGCATAACGACATTGCCAGTATTTCCTGTGTAAACTTCTTTTCCACCAATAATAAGAGGTATTTCCCATTTTTCTGAAGCTAATTGTGCCAAGGCACTTTTCAAAGCTTTTTTCTCACTTGAACCGGGAGTGTATGATTTTACCGGTTCGTTCTCTGGCTTGGGAAATCTAAAAATTGCATTATCCATAAGGTATTAATTTGTTTAATGGTTATCTTTTTAAATTATCTCCGTAAACATAGTCAAATTCTTTCAAATGTAAATGATTTGAAGCGTTAAAAAAACACTACAAAACAAATTCGTCCATTTTATTTAAAACTGGTATAATTCGATCGGGATTTGAGTCTGATAAAAATGTATTTCCAAACTATAAAAGAGTTCTTATATAATTATGTATAGGAGCCTTGAAAACACTTCTCGAGAGTTTTGATTTTAATTCTCGTAACTTTTATTTTTGATTCTCGTTAGTTTTGTAACGCTAGGAACGGAGAAGGGATGGATGTTATTTATCTGTATCGTTAGTCGGAAAGATAAACAATTTAGGGGTGATGAGGATTCATTGTTGAAAATAACGCGGAAGGAAAATGTGAAGTGATTTTTATGAAAAAAGACTTTATCGGATATTAATATCAAATTTCCTGAAAATATATTGTTTTTCTGAAATATATTGAGTAATATTGCCGCTGAAAGAGCAAAATAATAAAATAAAATGAGAAACCGATTGCGTACCGACAACATGTATCATACATGGGCTTTAATGACCCCTTGGGGGGTTAGTATTTGACACTTCCGTTCGAGTGGACAAGATTTGTTCCTGCATTATTAGGAATACCGAACGTAAATTCTTGCTCGTCCACATTTAATTTTCAGTTTTATTCATTTAGTATTAATACAGGAGAATAATTTCGGGGGAAACTTTGTCTTCTTCTTTACATCAGAAATTATTGTCCGCTAATTCGATATAAGGATGAAAGTATTAAAATTTGGAGGTACTTCCGTTGGTACAGTTGAAAGTATTTTAAGTGTAAAGAAAATTGTAGAGGCGATTGATGAGCCTGTAATTGTAGTTGTTTCCGCTTTAGGTGGTATAACCGATAAATTGTTGCAAACTTCAATGATGGCTGCTCAAGGAGATGTAGCTTATGAAAAAGAATTCTCTGCCATTATTACTCGTCATTTAGATGTTATAGAAGGGGTTATTCCAGATTTGGAGACACGGCGCAGTGTACAACGGCGTGCCATGGGATTATTGGACGAATTAGGAAATATCTTGAGAGGTGTATTTCTGATCAATGATCTTTCTGTGAAAACTTCCGATACAATTGTTAGTTATGGAGAACGACTGTCTTCCTTGATTGTTTCCCATGTGATTAATGATGCTCAATTATTTGATTCCCGAAAATTCATCAAGACGGTTAAACAGTTTAATAAGCATGTTGTGGATTTTGAACAGACGAATCAGTTGATTCGGGAAACTTTTAATCCACTGCCGAAGGTTTCTCTTGTTCCTGGTTTTATATCAACTAGTCGGGATAATGGTGAGATCACTAATTTAGGTAGAGGTGGTTCTGATTATACGGCATCTATTCTGGCAACTGCTTTGGATGCTTCTGTCTTGGAAATATGGACTGATGTAGACGGCTTTATGACGGCAGATCCGCGGGTTATCAATTCTGCATATGTAATAGACCGGTTGAGTTTTACAGAGGCAATGGAGTTGTGTAACTTTGGTGCTAAGGTAATTTATCCGCCAACCATTTATCCGGTTTATCATAAGAATATACCGATCCGTATCCGTAACACATTCAATCCGGATGCTCCGGGTACTTATATTTCTCGGGAGAAGGAGAAATATGATGGTAAGGCATTGATTAAAGGAATATCTTCTATTAATGATACATGTCTGATTACTGTACAAGGTTTGGGTATGGTGGGAGTAATTGGTGTGAATTACCGTATCTTCAAAACTTTGGCCAAGAATGGAATCAGCGTGTTTATGGTTTCTCAAGCCAGTTCAGAGAATAATACGACTTTCGCTGTCCGGAATGCGGATGCAGATCTGGCAGTTGAGGTTTTGGATAAAGAATTTGCTGCCGAACGGGCTCAAGGGGATATGAATGATACGGTGGCAGAGAAAGATCTGGCAACGGTGGCTATCGTAGGAGAGAATATGAAACGGACTCCGGGTATTGCCGGTAAATTGTTTGGAACGTTAGGACGTGCAGGTATCAGTGTGATTGCTTGTGCGCAAGGAGCTTCCGAGACGAATATATCGTTTGTTATTAAACATAAATATTTACGGAAAGCCTTGAACTCCATCCATGATTCCTTTTTTCTGTCCGAATATAAGGTCTTGAATTTATTCGTGGTTGGTATCGGTACCGTAGGTGGAAACTTATTGGAACAGATTCGTTTGCAACAGCCTAAGCTGATGGAACAAAATGGCTTGAAGCTGAATATTGTTGGTATTGCCAATTCGCGGAAAGCGTTGATCTGTCGGGATGGCATTAACTTGGATAATTACCGGGAAGAACTGGAAACTAATGGAATGGACAGTACGCCGGAAACGTTATGCGAACAGGTCTTGAAGATGAATATTTTCAATTCCGTATTTGTGGACTGCACGGCTAGTCCGGATGTGGCCGCACTTTATGCCCGTTTGATGAACGGAAACGTATCTGTTGTGGCTGCAAATAAAGAGGCCGCTTCTTCTTCTTATGAGAATTATCAATTATTAAAGGAAACAGCCCGTCATCGGGGAATCAAGTTTTTGTTTGAAACCAATGTAGGAGCTGGTTTACCTATTATTAATACAATGAACGATCTTCGTAACAGCGGAGATCATATCTTGAAGTTGGAAGCCGTGCTTTCGGGTACCTTAAATTTCATATTCAATACGATTAGTCCGGAAATCCCGTTAAGTCAGGCAATACGAATGGCGATGGATGCAGGTTATGCTGAGCCAGATCCTCGTATAGACTTAAGTGGAAAGGATGTCATTCGTAAATTAGTTATCTTAGCTCGTGAAGCAGGATATCAGGTGGAACAGGCGGATGTAAAGAAAGAACTCTTTATTCCTGATTCTTATTTTCAGGGGTCTTTGGATGATTTCTGGAAGAATATTCCACAAATGGATTTGGAATTTGAAGAAAAAAGAAGACGTTTGGAAGAAGAACATAAGCGTTTACGTTTTGTTGCCAAAATGGAAGATGGCGTTTGTCAGGTAGGTTTACAGGCATTTGATAGTCATCATCCGTTTTATGAATTGGAAGGAAGCAATAACATCATTATGATTTCAACTGAACGCTATCATGATTACCCGATGATTATTAAAGGTTATGGAGCGGGTGCAGATGTGACAGCTGCAGGTGTCTTTGCTGATATTATTTCAATTGCGAATATTCGCTAATCTCAAGTTAATATAATGGGGATGCTTATGAAAACACTCATCATTTTAGGAGACGGAATGGCCGATGAGCCGATAGCTGAATTGGGTGGGAAAACTCCGTTACAATATGCTGATACACCAGCAATGGACATGTTGGCTCGCTTAGGAGTTACCGGCCGATTGAAAACAGTTGCAGATGGTTTCCATCCGGGTAGTGAAGTGGCTAATATGGCTGTTTTGGGCTATGATTTGCCAACTGTTTATGAAGGAAGGGGTGTTTTGGAAGCAGCTAGTATGGGAGTTGAACTGCAACCCGGTGATATGGCTATGCGTTGTAATTTGGTTTGTATCGAAGGCGATTTATTGAAGAATCA
>OHIR01000614.1_pt1 | contig 22108 bp, 19 predicted proteins | sample 1568301 | NCBI WGS metagenome assembly OHIR01 (sample SAMEA3879539, study PRJEB24766) | human gut metagenome | biome: human-associated habitat; feature: feces | place: USA | collected 1985/1987
GCGTTGCGCTGCACCATTAACTTTATGCCGCTTGTATATGCACCAACCGCGCTTACGCAGATGATTACTGCCGCTGCCATGCACACTAAAACTTCCGCCAGCAAATAGCCTTTGCTGCCCTTCATTTAAACACAACCCTTCCGGTAACAGGCTGCACCTGCAGCCATTTGCTGATGGTTTTATCCTTACGGCATTTAATAATATAGTTATTGGCTGCCGAAGGCGCTCCTTCGCTGGAAAATTTCAGCGCGTTAAAATGCTGGTCAAAATATAGCCCATTTTCAAACTTTCTTAAAACGGAAAGTTTGCCGCCGTAATAAATGCGGTAACCGCCTTTATCAGCGTCCATTTCCAAACGGCTTTTGCCGCTCATATCGTAAAAAGAATACTGCTGCAAAGCTGCAATATCACCGGCAAGGCATTGGGCAGCGCGCTCTGCCTGCATTTTCAGCAGATACTTCTGCACGCCGCCGTAAGCTGGCACCAAAAAAGCAGCAGCCATTGCCATAAGCCCTGCCGCTGCCAAAAACTCTGCCAGCCCGTAGCCCTTATTCTTCAGCGTCACTGCTGCCATCAGATGTTACCGGTTCACCGTCCGCATTTTTGCCTTTCAAAGTGTAGGTCAGCTTGTCGCCGGAAGGAGTGTACACCAGCTCCGTTCCGGTGGCATCCTCAAACTTCTTGCCTTTGGCAATGTATTCGTCCACCAGGTCGCTTAAAGCGCTCGGGCAGGTGCCGTTATCCATTTTATAAAGCAAAATGGCGTTATCAATTGTTGCCAGGTCGCTTTCAAGGCGGGCGTTTTTAGCGCGTCCGGCTGCGCTGTCAAGCGACGGCAAAAGCATGGCGCCCAAAACGCCTAATAAAGCCACTACCGCCAAAACTTCCAATAAAGTAAACCCGGCATTGCCGCGTAATTTTTTAAGCAAATTATAACCCCTTCCATAATCAAAATCCGGGCAGCGCGCCCGATAAGGAAAACATTGGTGCAGCCACAGCCAGAATAACCGCCGAAACAACTCCGGCGGCCACTGTTAAAAGCAGCGGCTCCAGCACAGTTTTTAAATTTTTCAGCGTATCGTCAAAACGGTACTGTAAAATTTCTGCGGCGCGCATTAGCATTTCCGGCAGGCGTCCCGTTTCGGCCCCCACGCCGATAAATTCCGCACTTAAACTGCCAAATAACGGTTTTGCCTTTAATGCCGCCTCTGCCGGGTTAACGCCGCGCAGCACGTCAGCGGCAAAAACTTCCGCCCTGCGGCACAGCCCGGCATCCCCCAACGCCGAACCTGCAATCTGCGCCGCCTGCGGCAGAGGTATGCCGCCGTGCAGAAGCAGCGCCAGCACTTTGTTAAAGCGGATTTCCAGATACAGTTCTTTTTGCGCTTCAAAAAACGGTATTTTAAACACAACTTCAAGCAGCTGCCTGCGCCGCACCGCCGCAATTACCAAAACTACTGGCAGCAATACGCACGCTGCCGGCATATTGGCAGCCAAAAATTCCTGCACGGCAAAAAGCAGCTTTAAATACAGCGGAAGCTGGGCATTCATCGAAGCATATAAATCTTTAAACAGCGGCAGAACCTGCACAATAAATAAAACTGCCGTTGCCAATGAAGCTGAAAAAAGAAAGAGCGGATACAAAGATATATTTTTAAGAAAACGCTTCATCTGCACCTGCAATTTATAATATTCTGCCAGTTCTTCCAGCATTTCGCATAAAATACCGCCGTTTTCACCTGCTTCGGCCACCGCCGCAGGCAATGAGCCCCATACCTCCTGCCTGTTTTTTATGCAGCCTGCAAAACTCGTGCCCATTTTTAAATCGCGCTCAATGCCAAGGCAAAGCTGCGCCGTCTTTGGCGGCAGGCGCTCTGCCAATACGCCAAGCGCCTTTAAAAGCGGCAGCCCGCTGTTAAGCATCAGCGCCAGCTGGCTGAAAAACACCGTTTTTTCTTCATCGGTTAAACTGTTTTTAGTTTTGATAAACTTAAACAGCCCCTGCTTTTTTGCCATGGCACTTGCTGGCTTTTCCGCCTGCAAAAGGGTTAAATAACCATAATTACTGCGCACAAAAGCCGCCGCCTCAAATTCACTGGCAGCACTGTAAACTCCGCTGCGGCTCACGCCGAAAGAATCTACCGCTTTCCACCTGTACTGCTGCACCGCTGCACCCCTTTCCGGGTAATTGATATTCGCCGGTGCAGAAACTTTTCCCACAAATTCTGTTTTTATTTGTGAAAAATTTGTGACTTTATTTTTCCGTGCTGCTTATTATCAGCTGCAATTTTTATTTACTTTTAGCCTTACGCCGTTTTATAATAGAAACAAAAATAAATTACGGAGAACTACAATGACTCTTGAAAATAAACTTGGCATTTCCAATTCCTTACAGCTTGCTAACGAAGAAGAAAAAATTACCAAACGCAAGGCGCTGCTGCTTTTTGAAACCGGCTTTTTAAACGTCCTTGAAGCAGGCAGTTTTTTAACGCTTGCAGCCATTCACAAATTTTTGTTTGAAGACATTTACGATTTTGCAGGGCAGATACGCACAGTAAATATTGCCAAAGGCAGCTTCCGTTTTGTACCGGCGCTGTACCTTTCGGATGCACTTGAAAGCATCAGCAAAATGCCGCAAAATACTTTTGATGAAATTATCGCCAAATATGTGGAAATGAATGTTGCCCATCCCTTCCGCGAAGGCAATGGGCGCAGCACTCGGATATGGCTGGACCATATTTTAAAAACAGAGCTGCATCTGGTAATTGACTGGAGCAAAATTGACAAAGAAGATTATTTGCTCGCCATGGAACGCAGCCCAATAAAAGATACCGAAATAAAACTGCTGTTAAAATCTGCCCTGACTGATAAAATTAATGACCGGGACGTTTATATGAAAGGTATCGATGCCAGCTATAACTACGAAGGTTATAATACTTATAAAACAGAAAACTTAAATAAATAAACAAAATCTCCGGAAAGCAATATGCCAAACCGGAGATTTTATTTTTATTATCCTGTTTTAACTAATTTTGTAGCCAGGGCTGCTTTTTACACCAAACCCATCCATTTCCAGTATGTTGCGCCTAAAAGCATTATCAGCGCAAAGGCTATAAGTGTAAGCGGTATGCCCGATTTTACAAAGTCATTAACTTCAAAAGTATCGGTACCGTAAGCAATCATGTTCTGCGGTGCGTTTACAGGCAGTATAAAGCCGAAGCTTACAACGTACTGCAAAATCATCGTCATGCCTACAACGTTAACGCCCGGCGTTTTAAGCTGCTGCAATACGGAAATTATTATCGGTATAATGGCCGATGCAAGGCCGGTGGCACTGGCAAAGCCCATGTGGATTACAATAAGGAAAACGGTCATTATAGCGAGCACCATTAAAGTGGTGGAACTTTCCAGCGCAAATATGGAAACTATCTGGTTGGCAAGCCAGGTTGCCGCTTTTGTGGAAAGCAGCGCGCTGCCGAGCGAAATGCCCACGCCAAACAGCACAACCGTGCCCCAGTTAATTTTATTTACGGTTTCGTTCCAGTGCATTACGCCGATTTTTGGCAGCATTAAAAGTGTTATCGCCACCATGGTACTGGTAGAAGTATCTATGCTGTGCAAAACTTTTTCGGTAGTCCAGAAGAACAGCAGGCACAGCGAAATTACCAAAAGTTTTAATTCGTCGGCACTTATTTTGCCCATTTCTTTCAGCAGGCGCGTTAGCCTGCCCGCCGGCAATTTCATCAATTTCGGGCGGCATAATATGCAGCATCAATTTATAAAGCGCGGCCGACATCAGTACGGCAAACGGGGCAGCGGCAATAAACCAGTCCAGCCATGAAATATCAACGCCAAGCGTCTGGCTGATGAAGTTTACAGCAACCATGTTCTGCGCCGCCGCAGTTTTTATGCCTACATTCCATACGCTGTCAACCTGCGCTACGGTAATCATCAGCATGCCCGCAAAACGGCTTTTCAGCGGTACGCCAAAGGCTTTAATCATGCCCATAACAATGGGGACAAGGCAGGCAACGCGCGCCGTTGTGCTCGGCACAAAAAAGCTTAAAATAAAGCCGCACAAAATAACGCCCAGCAAAACACGGTTTGCTTTTGCCCCTACTTTGGAAAGTATCATCAGGGCAATACGTTTATCAAGCCCGGTTTTGGTCATGGCCGCCGCCAGAAACATAGCCGCCGCCACAAGGCAGAAGGCTGTTGACGAAAACCCTTTCAGCGCCATGCCGAGCCCGGCACTTGTGCCGTACAGCTTACCTGTTGCCTCGTTAGGCGCAAACCCAACCAAAAGGGCAATTAAAACCATTATCACGCCCGCGCTTACAGGGTACGAAATAGCCGTTGTTGCCCAGACAATTACAGAAAACACCATAACCCCAATCATCCTGTGCCCTGCTACCGACAGGCCTTCCGGCGTGGGAAGAAGCACAATAACAGCCAGAACAGCAAGCGCAATATAAAACCCAAAGCGTTTCATAAAACCCGGCTGAGCCTGTTTTAAAGCAGTTTCCTTTCTCATAAAAACACATCCCCTCAAAGAAAAATTAAAATAAAAAAGAGGCCTGCGTATTAAAACGCAAGCCTCATTGCTTAAACAAATTATAGCACTTTCACCCCAGAAGGACAATAGTTTTTATTGTAAGTATTGTTACATTCCTTTGTTATATTTAAAGCTGTCCAGCGTGGTATGAATTTTTTTGGCAAGGCTGTCGGGCAAGCCTTCAATATTAACGTTCAGGAAGCCGCGCACAATGGTTGCCGTAGCGTCATCCTCGCTCATGCCGCGTGCCATAAGGTACTCAATTTCTTCGGGGTTAATGCGGCCAACGGCAGCTTCGTGGCTCATTTCTGCATTGCCGGTTTGTGCGTCAAGCTCCGGAATTGCCAGAATATACCCCTTATTGCTCAGCATCAGGCCGTCACATTCCAGATGTGCGCGCACGCCTTCAACTTTGCCAATCATGCAGCCGCGGTTAATAACTTCGCCGCCGGTAGAAATAGTGCGGGTAATGGATTCGGCACGGCAGCCGTCCGCGTTAAGCACAACCCTGCCGCCAATATCAAGATGCGAGCCTTCCGGCGCAACCAGAATGGAGTTCAGGCGTGCAACGGCGTTTTTGCCGTTTAAGTTAACGGTCGGATACATCTGCACATCCTTTGCTTTTTCAATTAAAACATAGTTGGAGATATACTGGCCGCCTTCTTCCACCATGGCAACAGTACGCGGGCGCACCACAACGTTTTCGCCCCAGCTGTGAATCATGGTAAAGCTCAGCTTGGCATTTTTGCCGATATACATTTCGCTGATGCCGATATGCATGCCGTTTTCAACTTCATGTGCCGAAGTACAGCCGGAAATAATGCTCAGTTCCGCGCCGTCCTCAACAATAATAACATTATGCACATGCTGCAGCTGCTGGTCGTGGCTGATGCACATGCAGGCCTGCAGCGGCGTGGTAATTTTTTCGCCCGCCTTTACGCGGATAAAATAACCCTGTTCTTTTTCAAGGGCAGTTCTTGCAGTATATTTATCGGTATCGGGCTGCACAGCCTTCCACCAGTATTTTTCCACCAGCTCCGGATATTTTTCGGCAGCTTTGCCGGTGCTCATCAGTTCCAGCGGAGTTTGTTTTTTTACTTTAATTTCCACAGCATTGTTATCAAGCTGCACAAACGAAGCGCTGCGGCTTTCTTCTTCCGCCGCGCCGGTTTCAATACCAACGTATTCCAGACGCCCGCGCGTTGCCTCCGAAAGGTCATCCACGCTTTTAAGGCTGCCCTTATCGCTGTCGCTGTAAGAGCTTAAATCTATGTCATTGCCGTAAACGGCTTTTTTCTCAAGTGCAGCAGTAAGTTTTTTATTATCCATTATTTTTTCACCTCGCATTTGCCGCGTTTCACACAGGTTTCATAACCTGCCTGCCCAATGCAGTTCAGTACGTCCAGCGGGTCACCGCAGGCACAGGTCATTTTTCCTTCATAAAGAATATGCGCATGGCTGGCAGGCACATATTTTAAAATATGGCCGGAATGGGTAATAATCAGCCCGCTGCGTTTGCTTTCCAGCGGATTGCAGTTTTCCCAGCCCTGGTTTTTAATGCAGCACGGCTTATCACAGCCAGCGCCGCCGCACGGTTCGGTATGCAGAATATAGTTTACGGCTTTGCCGACGAGGGCAATGTTTTCCAGGTCAACGCCGCTTTCCGGTTCATCCAGTAAAAGCAGGTCGGGGTTCTGCGCCATCAGCTGCAAAAGCTCGCAGCGTTTTAACTCGCCGCCGCTGAAGCCGTCGTTAACGCTGCGGTCGAGGAAGTTATCCAGCCCCATCCATTTAGCCATTGTTTCGGCTTCTTCACTGGTTGCACCGCAAATTTCCACCATTTTGCGCAGCGAAAGCCCGCGTATCGTCGGCGGGCGCTGAATCATTACGCCAACGCCGAGCCTTGCCCTTTCGTCACAGCTCATATCTGTAATGTCCTGCCCTTTAAAATAAATTTTGCCTTCTAAAATTTCGTAACGGTTAAAGCCCATAATCGCACCAATAAGGGTGGATTTGCCGGTGCCGTTAGGCCCGAACAGCACATGGACTTCGCCGGGTTTAATATGCAGATTAATATCGTTAAGTATTTTACGCCCGCGTACAGCCACGGACAAATGCTCTATTTTTAACACTTAATTTACCTTCTTTCTTCAGGATTTGCTTTGATTGCGTTATCATTATAACACAGCTTCCAAATTAATTCCATACTTTTTTTGTAGGAATTTCTCCATAGCCATTTATTTATACATGTGCTACAATAATAACAACGCTTTTATTATAAGCAGGAGGTAACTATGCATCAATATCTTTTTTACATCGGCGATTTCCCAATCCGTATGTACGGGCTGGTTTTATGTATGAGCATTTTTCTGGCAACGGGCGTGGCCTACTTTTTAGCCAAGCAGGACGGACGCTGGCACCAGCACGTTCTTGATATCGGCATTTACGGCGGTTTTGCCGGGCTTATCGGCGCGCGCCTGTGGGATGTGTTTTTTTTCGACTGGGATTATTACCAGCACCACCTGCTGGAAATTCCCTTTGTATGGCAGGGCGGCATGGCCGTGCAGGGCGGCATTATTGCAGGCGTGCTTACCGGCATTTGGTACTGCAAGCGCCATAATATCGACTGGGTTGCCTTTGCCGATATCGTTACGCCCTCCATTCTTATAGGGCAGGCGGTTGGGCGCATGGCAAACCTGCTGAACGGCGATGCCTTCGGCACCCCTACCGGCGGCAACTTCGGCATTTTGTACCCCGTTGGCACGCTGGCACACAAAACTTTGGCCTGCGGAAGTTTGGGAAGGCCAGCTGGACGTTGTCATTTTTGCCCTTTTATTAATCTTCCGCGCCTGCGGCCACGCCAGAGGGCAGGTTATGTGCCTTTATGTTATGCTGTATTCCGCCGTGCGCTTTGGGCTGGAAATGCTGCGCGGCGACTACGTGGAGCCGTTCCTGTTCGGCTTAAAATCGGCGCAGGCAACAAGCTTGATATTCTTTTTAATTGCGCTTGCCGCCTTTATTTACTGCGGCGTGAAGGATAAAAAGAAAACAGCCGCTTCCAAAACTGTATCAAAAAAATAATAAAAAATATTAAACTTATTATAAATGACGAATGATTAAAAATTTTTATATGTTCACAAACTGTTCAAATTCTTGCCCTTTTTATGTCAAATATATTTTGTATAATAAAGCCATAGCAAGTGAGAACTTGCTAAACCCTTCCCATCAAATTCATCATAAACAGCTTTCCTAGAGAGCGGCGCTTGCACTAATCCCCTGCAAGCGCTGTTTCTCTTTGCGTTAAAATGCCGCCGGAGCGCGGCTTTTTTTATTATGCCGCAGCATTCTACCACAGCCGTTTAAAAATGCCGGTACGCAAAAACCTCCGCAGAAAATTTTTGCGGAGGTTTTCTTTTGCCGTTATTCAATTATCTGCCCAAGCGGCTTTTAAAATCGTTGTAGTTAAATTTTTTAATCAGCTTAAGCTGCCCTGATGCCGTATATGAATAAATGGCAGGCAGCGGCATGCCGTTAAAGGTATTGTTTTTGCAGGTAGTGTAAATTGCCATATCGCCAAACAAAAGCATATCGCCTTCGCCAAGCGGCGCGTCAAAGCTGTAATCGCCGATAACATCTCCCGCAAGGCAGGTTTGGCTGCCCAAACGGCAGGAATAACTTTTTTCTGCGGCGTCGCCTGCGCCGTACAGCGGCGGACGGTAGGGCATTTCTAAAACATCGGGCATGTGGCAGGCAGCACTGGTATCAAGTATCGCGATATTGGTGCTGCCGTTTTTGATTATATCCAGCACGCGCGTTGCCAAGTAACCGGCGTTTAAAGCGCAGGCTTCGCCAGGTTCCAAGTACACGGTTACGCCCCATTTTTGCTGCGCATAATTAATGCATCGTTCCAGCAGGCTGATGTTATAACCGGGGCGGGTAATATGGTGCCCGCCGCCAAAATTAAGCCACTGCATTTTGGGCAGCACATCGCCGAAACGCTGTTCAACGGCTTGTAAAGTTATTTCCAAGTCACCGGCATCCTGCTCGCACAGCGTGTGGAAATGCAAGCCATCCAGCATCGCCGCAAGCTCCGGCGTCATTTGCTCATCCCACTGCGCGCGGGTGGTGCCCATGCGGCTGCTGGGAGCGCAGGGGTCGTAAATGGCGTGCCCTTCCTGCGTAGAACATTCCGGGTTAATGCGCAGGCCCACGCTTTTGCCCGCCTGTTTAGCAGCGGCGCCGTATTTTGCCAGCTGGCGCGGAGAATTAAACACTATATGCCCCGCGTATTTTAGCAATTCGGCAAACTCGTCCTCACGGTAAGCGGCGCAAAAAACGTGTACTTCCTTGCCGGGCATTTCTTCCGCGCCAAGGCGTGCCTCGTACAAACCACTGGCTTCCGTACCGGCAAGGTAAGACGCAAGCACCGGGTATAAATCGTAGTTGCTGAACGCCTTCTGCGCCAGCAAAATTTTACAGCCCGTACGCTCTGCCACGCCCGCCAAAATTTCGCCGTTGTGCTTCAGCATCACTTCGTCCAAAATATAACAGGGCGTGGGCAGGCTGCCAAAAACTTCCTGCGGCAGCTTACCGCGCAGCCCGGCAAACTGCGGGCGGCTGTCTTTAGTTAAAACGCCCATCAGTCTACCAGCACCGGGGCATAGCTTTCGCTTCTGGGCAGGCCGTATTTATCCAGCGCGTCCAGGAACGGGTCCGGGTCAAACTCTTCCACGGTGTACACGCCGGGTTTGTTCCATTTGCCGGTCAGCAGCATCATTGCTCCGCACATAGCAGGTACGCCGGTGGTGTAGCTTACTGCCTGGCTGCCGACTTCTTTGTAGCATTCTTCGTGGTCGCACACGTTGTAAATATAGTAGGTTTTATCTTTGCCGTCTTTTTTGCCGGTAAAAATGCAGCCGATATTGGTTTTGCCCTTAGTACGCGGGCCAAGGCTTGCCGGGTCGGGCAGCAGGGCTTTCAAAAATTTAATCGGCACAATTTCGTGCCCTTCAAACATTACCGGCGTGGTAGAAAGCATGCCTACGTTTTCCAGGCAGCGCATATGGTCAAGGTAGCTCTGCCCAAAGGTCATAAAGAAGCGGATGCGTTTTACTTCGGGAATGTTCAGCGCCAGGCTTTCAATTTCTTCGTGGTGCAGAAGGTACATATCCTTATGCCCAACCTGGTCAAAATCATATTCGCGCTTAATGCTCATAGCAGGAATTTCTACCCATTTGCCGTTTTCCCAATAGCTGCCGGGGGCAGATACTTCGCGCAGGTTAACCTCGGGGTTGAAGTTGGTGGCGAAGGCATAACCGTGGTCGCCGCCGTTGCAGTCCAAAATATCAATAGTATCGATGGTGTCGAACTCGTGTTTTTTGGCATAAGCGCAGTAAGCCTGCGTTACGCCCGGGTCAAAGCCGCAGCCCAACAGCGCGGTAAGGCCCGCTTCTTCAAATTTTTTGCGGTATGCCCATTGCCAGCTGTAATCAAAATAAGCGCTGAAGCCTGCTTCTTTGCAGCGTTTTTCGTAAACGGCGCGCCATTCGGGGTCGTCGGTGTTTTCCGGTTCGTAGTTGGCGGTATCCATATAATTTACGCCGCAGGCTAGGCATGCATCCATAACCGTTAAATCCTGGTACGGCAAGGCAATGTTCATTACAAGGTCGGGTTTGTATTCATTAATCAGCGCTTTCAGCTGTTCAACATCGTCAGCATCCACCTGCGCTGTGGTAATTTTGGTGGCGGTTTTGCCTTGCAGTTCTGCCGCGAGCTTATCGCATTTGGCTTTGGTACGGCTGGCAATGCACAGCTCCGTAAAAATTTCGCTCACCTGGCAGCATTTGTGGATGGCAACGGTAGCAACGCCGCCGCAACCGATAACAAGAACTTTACTCATTTTACAACTCTCCTTTAAATTTTATTTATGCAATGCTAAAAGCAATTCCCTCAAAACTTTGCAGGCCGTAGCGGTCGATACGCCGCTGGCGTCCAGCATCGGCGCCAGCTCGTTTACGTCCGCGCCGATTACGTTGGCCGTACACACGCAGCGCAGTGCAGCCAACAGCTGTACAAAACTTACGCCGCCAGCTTCCGGCGTGCCGGTGCCCGCAAAAACGGCAGGGTCAAGGCAATCCAAATCTATCGTAAAATACACGGGCGTGCCGTCAGCCTTAAGCTGCGCCACGGTTTCTTCCAGCCCGTCAAAAGTAAATTTCTGCATTTGGGTATGTTCTTTGGCAAAGGCAAATTCTTCGCGTTCGCCGCTGCGGATGCAGAACTGATGGATGCGCCCATCGCCCACAAGCTCGTGGCAGCGGCGGATAACACAGGCATGGCTTAATTTTGCGCCGAGGTAATCGTCGCGCAAATCGGCATGCGCATCAAAATGGATGATATGCAGGTTAGGATATTTTTTTACGGCGGCACGCACAGCGCCCAGCGTTACAAGGTGCTCGCCGCCCAACAGCAGCGGCAGCTTTCCGTCCGCCAAAATCTCTGCCGCGCGCGCTTCAATATCCGCCAAAGCGGCTTCCGAACTGCCGAAGCACAGCTCCATATCGCCGCTGTCAAACACGGCGCAGTCCGTTAAATCGGCATCCTGGTAAGGGCTGTAAGTTTCCAGCCCAAAGCTTTCGTGCCGCATCGCCGCCGGGCCAAAGCGCGCCCCGGGGCGGAAGCTGGTGGTAGAATCGAAAGGTGCGCCGTACAGCACTATTTTCGCAGCGGCATAATCGCTGTCACAGCCGATAAAATTTTCCACATTAGGCTTCATGGCTCAGTCCTCCACTTCTTTCAGCATTTCTTCCAAAAATGCGGGCAGGCAAAACGCCCCTTTATGCAGCCGCGTAGTGTAGTAACGGGTGTGCATATTCAAAGCGTTCCACGCCTCGCTGTCCAAATCGTCCATGGGGTGGTATTTTTTGCTGGCAAAGCCAAACAGCCAGTAACCGGCGGCATAAGTAGGGATATGCGCCTGGTACACCTTGCTGATGGGGAAGGTGCTGGCAATGCGTTTATGGCTGCGCTGCATAGCCGCAGCGTCCTCCGCATAAAACGGACTGCCCTGCTGGTTGACCATAATGCCGTCTTCACGCAGTGCGTTGTAGCAGATACCGTAAAATTCGCGTGTAAAATATCCCTCTGACGGACCAAACGGGTCGTTGGAATCGACAATAATCAGGTCATATTCATTGGAACAGCGGCGGATAAACCGCAATGCATTGTCAAAATAAATATGCACACGGCTGTCATCTAATCGGCACGCATTTTCCGGCAGATAGGCACGGCACGCTTCAATTACTTCGCCGTCCATTTCCACGAGGTCAATGCGTTCTACGCGGTCATAGCGGGTCAGTTCCCGCACAACGCCGCCATCGCCCGCGCCGATGACGAGGATGTCCTTTGCGCTTCTGTGCACCGACATCGGCACATGGGTAATCATCTCATCGTAAATAAATTCGTCTCTTTCAGTCAGCATCACGTTGCCGTCAAGGGTCAGCACGCGCCCAAACTCCGGCGTTTCAAAAATGTCTATGCGCTGGTAATCGCTCTGTTTGGAATATAAATGCCTGTTAACCCTAATACTGTGCTTTACGTCCGGGGTATGAAACTCACTGAACCACATTTCCATTTTTTGCCGCCTCCTTTATTCCAGCACGTTAATCCGTGTTAAATCCGGGTCTTCCGAACCCGTCATGCTGCAGCCTTTTTCCTTGGCATAGCCGATATGTTCCAAAATTTCGCCGGTAATGCGCTCGCCCGGCGCCAAAATAGGTATACCCGGCGGATAGCACATTACAAATTCGCTGCACACGCGCCCTTCGCTTTCTGCCAGCGGCACGCTGATTTTCGGCGCGTAAAACGCTTCCTGCGGGCTGGTAACAACCTCCGGCTCAATGTATTCCTGCGTCAGCATGCCGGTGCCGTTCTTTTGGTAGCGGCGGCGTATCTCCGCCAGCGCGCTCACCAGGCGTTCCAGCTCCTGCGGCCTGTCACCCATGGAAAGATAAGCCAAAATGTTGCCGATGTCGCCGAACTCAATTTGTATGTCATACTCGTCGCGCAGAATGTCGTACACTTCAATGCCCGCCAGCCCAATATCCAGCGTATGCACGCTCAGCTTGGTGGTGTCAAAATCAAATACGGAATTGCCGTTCATCAGCTCGCGCCCAAAAGCATAATAGCCGCCCACGGCGTTAATCTCGCGGCGGGCGTATTCCGCCATATCCGCCACCTGGTGAAACACCTTGCGTCCGCGCAAAGCTAAGTTGCGGCGGCTGATGTCAAGGCTGGACATTAAAAGGTAGCTGCCCGAAGTGGTCTGTGTAAGGTTAATAATCTGCCGTACATAACCGGCGTGAATGTTCGGCCCCGTCAGCAGCAGGCTGGACTGCGTAAGGCTGCCGCCGCTTTTGTGCATGGATACCGACGCCATATCCGCACCGGCTTCCATGGCCGATACCGGCAGGCCGCTGCCGAAATAAAAATGCGTGCCGTGCGCTTCATCCACCAAACACAGCATACCGGCGTCGTGCGCCATTTTTACAATAGCGCGCAAATCGCTGCAAATGCCGTAATAAGTTGGGTTGTTCACCAAAACCGCAACGGCTTTGGGGTGTTCGGCAATCGCTTTGGCTACCTGTTCGCGCTTCATGCCGAGCGATATGCCCAAGCGCTGGTCTACCTCCGGGTTAACGTACACCGGCACCGCGCCGCACAGCACCAGCGCGTTAATAACGCTTTTATGCACGTTGCGCGGCAAAATAATTTCATCCCCGCGTTTGCAGGAAGAGAGCACCATGCTCTGCACCGAGCTTGTAGTGCCGCCTACCATTAAAAAGGCGTGCGCTGCGCCAAAAGCGTCCGCCGCCAGCTCCTCCGCCTCGCGGATAACAGAAACCGGATGGCACAGGTTATCCAGCGGCTTCATGCTGTTCACGTCCACGCCCACGCAGGCCTGCCCCAAAAACGCCGTCAGCTCCGGGTTGCCGCGCCCGCGCTTATGCCCCGGCACATCAAAGGGCACCACCCTCATCCGGCGGAAGTTCTCCAGCGCTTCGTAAATCGGCGCGCGGCTCTGGTCTAAACCGGTACGTTTATTCCTCAATCTTTTCACCCTCCCGGCGGTTACGCAAAACAAAAAACGCAAGCCGTGCTAATGCACAACTTGCGTTCTCAGCCAAAATTCAAGCCCTTCTGCCAACAAGTATAAAGGCAAAAAAGGCGTATATGCTTTCGGATTAAGTCAGAGTCTATATAGCAATTATACTTTTACTACTCGTATTGACCGTTTCACAAGTTTGCGCACTGGCGCATTTCAGTTATGGATAACCAACTTATAAAATCCGAGCTTTTAACTCAATCAATAGGACTGCCCAAAGCAGTCAATCGGCAGTGGACCCGGCTGTCCGTATGGCCTTAACTCTTAAAGAGTGGTCCGTAATAATCGCTTTGAAAAGACTCTTTTAACTTTCCTTTCAAATTGTAAGAATTGTAGCATATTAATATTAACTTGTCAATTAAAACAAGAAAATTATTGCCTGTAATTGCTAAGCTACCTGTATCTCTGCACGGGCGTTAACACTTCGGCGTGCAGCCCATCATCATCCTTAAGCATAACGGTAACGGCCCAAATGCCGCGCCCCTTACCGTCCTTCATGCGCCCTGCCTGCAAATAAGGCCCGTCCTTAAACTGCAAAACGCCTTCCAGCTCCAAAAGCAGCGCAAAATCAAGGCGCTTCCACGCCGTTAAATAACGCTCGTCAAAAAAAACACTTGCCATAATAAGCTCGTCCATGCACCAGCATTCCAGCCTGTACGGCCTGCCGTCCAAAAACGTGCCCTTAACAAAGCCTATGTCGCGCACGCCTTCGTCGTTGGGCTTATGCGCCGATACAATATAATTGCTGCGGTCCGGTTCAATAAATTCCATTTTTCACTCTCCGTTATTTATACTGGCTGATGATTTTTTTGCAGTATTTTTTAAATTCTTTGCGGCGTTCCGAAGGCTCGCTTAATTTTACGCCGCCCCATTTAATAAGCTGCGCATAAAAATCTTCGTTAACTACGGTTTTTGCTTTTATAACAACACCGCTGTTTTTTACTTTTACAATTTTAGCACTTGCGCCCAGGTAAGACAGCACAGCGTCCTGCAAGTCCGCAGCGCATTTCAGCTCAATAGTTTCGGCGGCGCTGGCGTCTTTAGCGGCAGCTGCTTTTTCCGCTTCCGGTGCAGATTTTTCTTCCGCCTCGTCAGTTTCTGGCTGCGCAGTTTCTTTTACGCACTCTGCCTGCGCTGCTTCGGGTACAGTTTCAGACAGAATTTCTGCCGGTACTTTCTGCGCTTCTGTGCTATGAGCGTTATCCTGCTGCGGCATAACGGCGACAGCAAGTTCGTTTTTAACGCTTTCTGCGTCATATTTGCTCAGCAAGCCGCACAAACTATCAATAATTGCTTCGGCGCCTTCCACGCCCACGGCTTTTAATGCCAAACCGGTTTTAACAACATCCTGCGCCTGTAATACGCGGCCGGTTAATTTATAACTGTTGGCCCGCCCGCGCACGGTTTCAATTTGCAGGCCGAATGCGCGCAGCACTTCAATATCGTCATAAAGGCTTTTGCGCTCTGCGGCAATACCTGCTTCAGCCAGCCTGTCAACAAGCCCGGCAATGGTAATGCCGTGCTGTGCATCCGTTTCTTCCGTTAAAAATTTTTGTAAATATAATAATTTTGCTTTCTGGTTACTTTGTTTGGCCATTTCAAACACCTGCCAATGCAATATAATGTACTTATTTATTTAGGCAAAAATTTGCTATTACCTGCCTGGCGGCGAAAATTTTACGTTTATCTTTTAATTTTTGTTTACGTTACGTCTTTGTATTTACGTTATTATATTTTGATTTACGGTTTTATTCATATTACTTTTTGTAGGCCAAAAAGTAACCAAAAAGCCTTCGCTCCTCAAAAAACTTAACGGCTCAGCATCAAATTAGTTTGCCACTTGCAGCGCCTGCGGAACTCGTTTGCTGCGCAAACTCAAACATCCTCGGCTATTGCTGCAAGTGCCTTTTTATTTAAAGTTTTCGCCTGTTTTTTGAAAGTCGCGTTTTGTTCAAATTCGCACTTTGGTAAATTTTTATGAGCAAAAGCAATGTTGCCGTAAGTTTTAATTGTACAAAATCATTAGTTGCATATCTTTTGATAATAAGTAGGGGTAAAAAATGATACATAGTCAGAATATACTAAATTAAGCAGTAAAAAAGTACGGGTTAAGTGCAATCGCGGCATTAAAAATTTAGCGGTATTTACAGAAAGAAAATAAAATTTTCCCGGTGTTTGAGCGAAGCGAGTTCCGTGGAAAATTTTATTTTTATCTAAAGAGCCGTGTTAAAAATTTTTTCAGCCGCGTGACTTTTCTTGCTTCGTTCTTTTGGTCACTCAAAAGAATGAAGATGAGTAATAAAGTAAATAAGGAATGATTAAAGTATCATCAAAGATGGAAAGTAAAAAATAATATAGTAAATAAAAACTACAATATTAAGTGCAAATGGTTAATCATATAAGCTATACTCACTCACACTTTTGTTGTACAATAAAAACAAATTATTTAACGAGGTATAAAAGGTAACAATGCTTGATTTTATAACAGAAACCAACAGTGTATGGCAGAATATGCGAAGCTGCGGGCTGCCGCTGGTGCTGTACGGCATGGGCAACGGTGCTGATGCCGTGCTTGACAGAATGGCGGAGGAAGGACTGACGGCAGCCGGAATTTTTGCCAGCGATGAATTTGTACGAGGGCAGAACTTCCGCGGTTTTAAGGTGGAGCATTACAGCGATATTAAAGCCCGGCTTGAAAATTTTGCGGTGGTAATTGCTTTTGCTTCCGAACTGCCGGAAGTTATTAACCGTTTTAAAGCGCTTACCGCAGAGCATACAGTATTTGCGCCGCATTTACCGCTTTATGCCGGCAGCGAAGAAGTAACAAATGCTTGGCTTGAAAAATATACCGGCAGGCTGCAAAATGTGTACAACAAGCTGGCAGATGAGCAGTCGCGCAAAGTTTTTGCAAACGTACTTAATTATAAACTCAGCGGCAGGCCGGAATATTTGTGGCAGTGCGAAACGGATAGAACAAAAGATTTAACGCAGCTTTTTACTTTTGGCAAAGAAGAAAGCTATCTGGATTTGGGCGCTTATGACGGCGATACGGTGCGTGAGTTTTTACAGCTTATGGGCGGCAGCTATAAAAAAATAACGGCAGTGGAGGCAGACCGCCGCAATTACCGCAAACTGTGCGCAAAAACAGAAGGGTTAAAAAATGTACAGCTTGTTGAAGCTGCAGTTTGGGACGAAGATACGGAACTTGATTTTTCCGACAGCGGCGGCAGGCAGTCTACATTAATTAATGCACATAAACGCAAGGTGCGCGCGTTAAAAATGGATAACCTGCTGCAAAACGAAGCTGTAACATACATTAAAATGGATGTGGAAGGTGCGGAAAAGCAGGCGCTTTCAGGGCTTGAACAGCATATTAAAAGCGGCAGGCCCAAAATGTTTATTGCAGCATATCATTATGATAATGATTTTTTTGAACTGCCGGAGCTTTTGTGGCAGCTGTGCCCGGAATATAAAATATATCTGCGCAAGCACAGATATGTACCGGCGTGGGAAATGAATTTTATGGCAGTTTATCAAGGGACTTAAAATGTCCCTATGGGTCAAAAATAGCATATTGTGCGTTTGTAATGGAAAATATGAAAAATATTTGCAAAAAGTAACAGAAATGTTAAAAATATGTAAAACATTTTACCTAATGTAAGCAGGAATTTTACAAAACCGGGAGAAGAATATTAATAGTATCTTAAATACGTTAAAAGGAGTGGAGACTCATGAAAAAAGCAAAATGGCTCTGTACTGCTGCGGCAGTTCTGGCATTATCGGCTGCAGTTGCAGGCTGCGGCGGCAGCGATAAGCAGGAAGCCGGCACTAAAGCAGGCGGACCGAAAGGCGAGGTAATGGTATATACCTCCATTTATCCTGATATTATTGATAATGTTTGCAAACCGGCAATGAGCAAAGTTTTCCCTGACATGAAGGTTGACTGGTTCCAGGGCGGTACCGAAAAAGTTATGACCAAAATGGCAGGCGAAATTAAAGCTAAAAAAATCGGCGCCGATGTTTTAATGGTTGCCGAACCTTCTTACTACCTGTCCCTTAAAAAAGACAACCTTCTTTTGGATTATGTTTCCCCGAACCTGAAGGACGTTATTACCGATAAGGACGAAAAAGGCGCATGGTCTTCCGTTCGTATCAGCAACATGATTATCGCTTATAACTCCGACAAACTTTCTCCGGAAGAAGCTCCGAAATCCTGGAAAGATTTGACTGACCCGAAATGGAAAGGCAAAATTGCAATGCCTAACCCGATGCTTTCCGGTACTGCATTTGTTGCAGTTGGCGCACTTGCCGATAAATACGGCTGGGAATATTTCGACCAGCTGAAAGCTAACGGCATGCGTGTTGAAGAAGGCAACTCCGCAATTCAAAACAAACTTTTAACCGGCGAATATGCAGCAGCAATGATTCTGGAAGAAAACATCCTGAAACTGGCTGCTACCAAAAACGAGCCTTTGAAAGTTGTATACCCTGAAGACGGCGTAGTTATTATTCCTTCCCCGATTGCTATTTTCAATACTACCAAAAACCCGGATGGTGCTAAAGCCATGGTTGACTGGTGGCTTTCCAAAGAAGGCCAGCAGGCTGTTGTTGAAGGCTGGATGCACTCCGTACGCGGCGACGTACAGCCTCCTAAAGGCGCTCCGGAACTGAAATCCTTCTCTGACAAAGCTGTAAAAGTTGATTGGCAGAAACTTGCCGACAACAAAGCTGAAATTAAGGAAGAGTTCCGCGTAAGGGTTATGGAATAACGGTTCTTTCTAAATCCGGCATGAAATAATTAAGTGAAGGAATTTAGGGGTCGCTATGTGGCGATCCCTTTTTTCCCATTATAAAAAGCAACCTTAAATTATGTTTTAGGGCGGCCCTTATGCCGTAGAAAGGAGTTATGGTGGGCTTTTTACAAAGAATAAACAGCAAATTTATTGTAATTTCGCTGTCGGTATTACTGCTTTTATATTTTGTGGTTTTTCCGCTGGGCGTACTTTTGTATGACAGCATTCTGGTGGACGGCTCTTTTACGCTGGCCAACTACCGTGAAGTTTACAGCCAGGATGTAAACTGGCGCGCTCTTGCCAACACTGTTGAGCTTTCGCTGATTGTAATGGTGGCAAGCGTTATTATTACTTTTCCGCTGGCATGGCTGGTTGGGCGTACCGACCTGCCGTTTAAAAGAGGCTACCGCACACTTTTGGTTGCCAGCTATATGATTCCGCCTTATGTAGGCGCTATTGCATGGGTACAGCTTTTAAACCCGAGCGTAGGTTATTTAAACAATGTTTTTAAATGGATTTTTAATTTACAGACTGCACCGTTTGATATTTATACCACAGGCGGCCTGGCCTGGGTTTTGACTTTATTCTATTCTCCATTTGCTTTTATTACTATTTCGCGTGCGATGGAAAAAATGGACCCGACGCTGGAAGAAGCTGCAAGGGTTTCCGGTTCTTCGCCGCTGCGCACTCTTATTGACGTTACGCTGCCCCTGATGGCGCCTTCTATTCTGGCAGGCGGCCTTCTGGTATTCATTGCGGCAGGCTCCTGCTTCGGTATTCCTGCTATTGTTGGTATGCCGGGCAATATTGAAGTTATGACAACCCGTATTGTTACTTATACTTATATGGGCGACGAAGCGGGTATCCGCGATGCAACGTCGCTGGCAGCTTCCCTGATGTTTATTGCCAATGCCCTGCTGTTCTTTATGACATGGATGCTGGGCCGCAAGGATTATACCACTATCAGCGGCAAAAGCACCCGCCCGAATATTGTTGAGCTTGGCAAATGGAAATGGCCTGCATTCTTTGCGGTAGGCTTCTATGGCTTTGTTGCCGTTATCCTGCCTTTAGGCTCCATTTTGCTTACTTCGCTGTTAAAGAGTATGTCCAAGGGCATTACTCTTGACAACCTTGGCTTTGATGCCTGGATTCCTGTTATTACCAGCTCCCAGTATATGGAAAGCGTATGGAATTCCGTTGTATACGGCGTTATTGCTGCTACCATCGGTACAATTCTTTCGGTGTTTATCGCTTATCTTGCCGTTAAAACAAATGTTAAGGGACGCAACCTGCCGGATATGCTGACAATTATCGGCGGCTCCACGCCGAGTATCGTTATCGCGCTGGCACTTGTTATTACCTTCTCCGGCAACTTTGGCCTGAACCTTTATTCCACCATGTGGATTCTGGTTGTCAGCTACCTTGTAAAATATATGACGATGTCCGTGCGCACTATTGCAGCTTCCTTAAGCCAGGTACATATCTCTCTGGAGGAAGCGGCTCTTAACTCCGGCGCAAGCTGGCTGCGTACCTGCAAAGACATCATCATGCCGCTGATTGCACCGTCAATTATCGCCGGCTGGTTCTTAATCTTTATGCCGTCATTTTATGAATTGACGATGTCGCTGCTTTTGTACGGCAGTGATACCAAAACTATCGGCGTACTGCTGTACGATTTGCAGACTTATGCCGATACACAGAATGCTTCCGTGCTTTCGGTAATTATTTTGCTGATAGTTCTGGTGGGCAATGTTATTTTGAACAAGCTTACTAAGGGTAATGTTGGTATTTAAAAGGAGTGGAATAAATTGTCAGAAGTACGTATAGAGCATGTTTTTAAACGGTTTGGTGATGTTACGGCCGTAAGTGATTTTGACCTTACCGTAAAGGACGGCGAATTTGTTTCGCTCCTCGGCCCTTCCGGCTGCGGCAAAACAACTTCGCTGCGTATGATTGCCGGCTTTGAAAGAGCGACAGAAGGTGAAATTTATATCGGCGACCACTGCGTAAGCTCGCATATAAAAAATACTTTCGTGCCGCCTGAAAAACGCGATATCGGCATGGTTTTCCAGTCTTATGCCGTATGGCCGCACATGACTGTTACCGAAAACGTTGCATATCCGCTTAAAATTCAAAAAGTTCCCAAAGAAGAACGTGCTGCAAGAGTTGCAGAAATGCTGAAACTCGTGCATCTTGACGAGTACGGCAGCCGTTATCCGCATCAGCTTTCCGGCGGCCAGCAGCAGCGTGTTGCGCTGGCGCGTGCGCTGGTAATGCGCCCCGGTCTTCTGCTTTTGGACGAACCCTTGTCCAACCTTGACGCCAAGCTGCGTGAAAGCATGCGCTTTGAAATTTCTTCTATTCAGAAGGAACTGGGCATTACCGTTATTTATGTAACGCATGACCAGTCCGAAGCCATGACGATGAGTGACCGCGTTGTTGTTATGAGCCGCGGCGTTATTCAGCAAATAGGCACGCCGTATGAAATTTACCGCAACCCGGCCAACAAGATGGTTGCCGATTTTATCGGTCTTGTAAACTTTGTGGAAGGCGAAGTGCAGGGCGACCGCGTATATATCAGCGGCACCGGCGTATCCTTCCCCAATACCAGCGGCATAACCGGCAGCGCTACCATTGCAGTGCGCCCGGAAAACATTACTATGTCCCGCACAAGCGGCACTATCGAAGGCACGTTGGTACACCGTTTCTATCTTGGCGATGCGGTTGATTACCGTGTTCAGTGCAAGCACCATGTAATCCGCGTTATCGTAAAAGGTGCTGAACTGAAAGAGTTTACCGACGGCGAAAAAGTTTACCTTGATTTTGATAAGATTATGGTTTTCGACCGTGACTGATTATTAAAAGTAAAATCCCGGACAGTTTGCCTGCCCGGGATTTTTGTTTATGCGCGCAGCTGTGGTATAATAAAAGAAAATCAGCTTGGCGAGGTTGAAGAATGAAAAAATTTTTGGCTGTAATTGCTGCGGCTTTTTGTATTTTAACAGTGCTGAACACGGCGCAGACCGCCGGTAAAGATGAGGCAAAACAAAAGGAACAGGTAAAAATCTGCATAAGCATGCCGGTGGATATAGCCGACGCGCTGGCAGAAGATTTTACCGAAGCAAGCGGCATAGAAACGCAGGTTGTGCCGCTGCCGCCGGGAAGTGCGGAAAACCGTTTTAATTTTCTTGCTTCTTCCGGCAGCGATGTGTGGCTCGGCGGAACGGCGGAGGAGTTTTACCTTGCTGCAGCTCGCGGGCTTTTGGTAAGCTACCAGCCCGAAGAAGCGTATGCCATTCCGGCAGAATTCCGCCAGAATAACTGGCTGTGGACGGCTTTGTATATTGACCATATTGGCTTTTTAAGCAATAAAAGGAACCTGCATTATTTGGGGCTGTATGCACCGGAAAGCTGGCAGGAGCTGCTGGCCGAACCGCTTAAGTACGAGCTTGCGCTGGCAGACCCTAAAAGCGGCGGCGCAGGCTACGGCATGATGACGGCCTTCGTCGTTGCGAACCCCGACAATAAGCTCGAGGCTGCCGCCGCGGCGGTCTGCGCCATGGGTCTGGCGGGCGAGATCGGCTGGAGCCGTATGGC
>OHIR01000617.1_pt1 | contig 22066 bp, 17 predicted proteins | sample 1568301 | NCBI WGS metagenome assembly OHIR01 (sample SAMEA3879539, study PRJEB24766) | human gut metagenome | biome: human-associated habitat; feature: feces | place: USA | collected 1985/1987
CCTTCGTTTCTTTTATTACTCTGTCCCAACTGTCTGGTTTTTGTCCCAACCCATGCAAGTATAAAAACTTCATCTAATTTCCGCTCTCCTTCACACGTCCCGCTTCCTTTCCAGCGCTTCAAAATGATACCGTGGCTTTCCCCTGCTCTTTTTGCCGTACTCGATGGCCTCTTTGGGGCAATAGCAGATGCACGCCATGCAGTGGGTGCAGTTCTTGCCCCAGACCGGTTTGCCATTTTCCAGATGGATGTTGTTCAAGGGGCACAGCTCCACACACTTACCGCAGCCGATGCAGGCATCCGTTGCCCGGAAGGCATCGGCTTTTACAAAGAAGCGATAGAACACCGGGTTTACCGGGCCGCTCATAAGGCGGTCGTAGAGTTTTTCTCTCGGCGGAGGAAATTCCTGCCCGGCTTTGAGCCGGGTCAGTACCTCCTGAAGTTCAGGCTCTGCCTGCTCCACGATGCTCTTTGCCTGCTCTTTTGGGGGCGCATTGAACATGGCAATGTAGTTTTCCGGCATAATGATCTGGGCTGTACCCATGTACTGCAGCTGCTTTTGCGCCGCAAGCTGCCGGTTATAGCCTGCCGCATTGCCAATTTCGCTGCCGCAGTCCATCACAAACCAGATGCGCTCTGCCCCGGTCAGCGCGGTCTTGCCCAGCCACTCCGACACCACCCGGGGGATACGCCATGCGTAGGTAGGCGTGACCAGCACCACGTCACGCCCGGTCTGCACCGGGGCGGTATTCCCTGCCTTGATGCAGGCGTTCAGGTCGTAAAGCGGCATCTCCAACCCTTCGGCAATGCGCCGCGCCAGATACCGGCTGTTGCCGGTTCCCGTAAAATAAAGTACCATGGCTGCTCCCTCGTTTTTTGTGTGGTTTTCGGTTGCCTGTCCGCCCGGCAAACTGGAACTTGTCGGGGCGAGGCCCCTCCATCTTGCTACGCAAGACTGTTCTGTCACTTAAAAGCCCCACTGGGGCTTTCATTGTTCCGCTTCGCTCCACAAACGCGAATTGTTTACTTCTTCGTCTTAGGCGCAATAAGCAACATGACTGTCACAAGAATATATAAACCATACAGTAACCAAGTAATGGTATTGTTCCAAGGAAAACTCATTTCTGGATGGTTCACCGCAAACATTATAAATGCAACAGCTATAATCAGCATTACCAAACCGACGATTCTTGATGCGCTCTTTTTCATGTAAATCACCTCGCCAAATTTTGATTTGTTGAACTAAGCCGAGTATACCATACTCTCCAATGAAAGAACACCCCGATATAGTGAAATTTTGCCGTTTTCCTGCGTACGTGCGTACACACTCCACAGGAATTCTAAGGAGCCTGCCCCCTTAGCACACGGACTTTGGAACAAAGTCTAGTGTGTTACACCTTGCCAGAGGTGTACAGGCTCCCGGTACGCACGTACGCAGCAATTGCCCTCAATGCGCCATATAGGTGGCGATCAAGTTCGCACAAAGCGAACTTGATCCCGCAAAGCAAAAGGCAGGATACCACTATCATAGTGATACCCTGCCTTTGCTCGTTTACCGTTCCGAGTAGTCCTTCCGCAGAACCTCCGATAAACAAAAAACGTACCCGAACCCTTTCTCGTAAAGAATCGGGTTCGAGTACGAACTGTATGGTGGACGGTACAGGACTCGAACCTGTGACCTCCTGCACGTCAAGCAGATGCTCTACCAGCTGAGCTAACCGTCCATATTCTGTTTTGCCGAAATCAGCTTGATTATATTACCATACCTTCTGCCAAAAAGCAAGTGCTTTTTCAAAAATTGTAAAACTTTTTTAAAGGCAGGGGCGCTGACTGCCCTTTTTACGCGCCAGCGCACATTTGGCGGCGGCAGGCGAAAGGTTTTCTGTTGCTCACACTGTTTTGTTGTGATATAATAATAAAGTTATAATAGGAATAGTATCGGAAGGTATTTGCAGCATGAGAGTTTTGGGCATCGACCCCGGCTACGCCATCGTGGGCTGGGGCGTGGTGGATTACGCAGGCAACCGGTTTGCGCCGGTGGATTTCGGTGCGGTGTGCACCGACGCGGGCGTGCCGTTCGAGCGCCGTCTGGACGAGGTGTATGCAGGCATCAAAGAGGTGATCGAGCGCACCCGGCCCGAGGTGCTTGCCATCGAAAAGCTGTTCTACCAGCACAATCAGACCACGGTCATCGGCGTGGCAGAAGCCCGCGGCGTGATCCTGCTGGCGGCAGCGCAGGCAGGCCTGCCCATCTACGAGTACACCCCCATGCAGGTAAAGCAGGCTGTTACCGGTTACGGCAAGGCCGTGAAAAAGCAGGTGCAGGAGATGACCCGCGTGCTGCTGCATCTGCCCGCCGTGCCAAAGCCGGACGATACCGCCGATGCGCTGGCAATGGCGATCACCTTCTGCCACACCAACGGCAACCAGCTCAACCGCTTTGTCCGCCGTGTGGCCGGGCCGATCTGACCCTCTCACCGGTTCCGTCCGCCTGCAGCGGCGCGGCACCGAAGCTCTCCCGAAGGGCGAGCTGAACAGAGGAAAATTGGCCGGCACAGAAACTGAGAGGGCTTTAAATGATCTACTGTCTGACAGGAAAAATCGTCAAAAAAAGCATGAACGCGGTGGTGCTCAGCTGCGGCGGTGTAGGCTACTATGCCCAGTGCCCGGCCAGCGTGGCCGGGGCCTTGCCCGGCGTGGGCAAGGAAGCCACCATTTATACCGTGATGAGCGTCACCGAGAACGACGTGAGCCTTTACGGCTTTGCCACCGAGCAGCAGCAGGCCTGCTTTGAGATGCTGACCGCCGTGTCCGGCGTGGGGCCTAAGGTGGGTCTTGCGATCCTGAGTGTGATGGAGCCGGACCGCGTGGCACTGGCGATCTCGGCGGGGGACCACAAGGCGTTCAAGGCGGCTTCCGGCGTGGGGCCGAAGCTTGCACAGCGCATTGTGCTGGAGCTGAAGGATAAGGTCGCCAAGGGCTTTGTGGACGGCATCTCGCTGGAGGATGTGGCGGGTGCTTCCGCCGACACACAGGCTTCTCAGGGCAGCAGTCAGGCCATTGCGGCGCTGGTGTCGCTGGGGTACAGCCAGAGCGAAGCAGCGCTTGCCGTTTCCAAGATCGACGCGGCATTGCCCGTGGAAGAGATCATCAAACTGGCCTTGCGCAGCATGGCAGGCAGGAGGTAAAGAATGCAGGACGAAACTGCGCTGTACGGCGCAAAAATGATGCAGCCCGGCATGACGGCGGCGGACAGCGAGGAAAACAACCTCCGCCCGCAGCATCTGGAAGACTATATCGGGCAGGAAAAGGTCAAGCAGAACCTGAAAATTTACTTGGAAGCTGCCAAGCGGCGCGGCGAACCGATGGACCACATCCTGCTCTACGGCCCGCCGGGCCTTGGCAAGACCACACTGGCAGGCATCATTGCCAACGAAATGGGCGTACAGATCCGTATTACCAGCGGCCCGGCCATTGAAAAGCCCGGCGACCTTGCCGCCCTGCTCACCAATCTGCAGGAGGGCGATGTACTGTTCATCGACGAGATCCACCGCCTGTCCCGTCAGGTGGAAGAGGTGCTGTATCCGGCACTGGAAGACTATGCGCTGGATATCATGATCGGCAAAGGCCCCAGCGCCCAGAGCATCCGCATCAACCTGCCGCGGTTCACGCTGGTGGGTGCCACCACCCGTGCAGGCCAGATCACCGGCCCTCTGCGCGACCGCTTTGGCGTGCTGCTCAAGCTGGAGCTGTACAGCCCGGATGAACTGAGCAAGATCATCCAGCGCTCGGCAGGCATCCTCGATCAGCCCATCACGCCGGAAGGTGCTTACGAGCTGGCCAAGCGCAGCCGCGGCACGCCCCGCGTGGCAAACCGCTTTTTGAAGCGCATCCGCGACTTTGCCACCGTGCTGGGCGACGGCATCATTGACCGGGATGTGGCCCTGATGGGCCTCAAGCGGATGGACGTGGACGCACTGGGTCTGGACGAACTGGACCGCAGTATGCTGCGTGCGATCATTGAAATGTACAACGGCGGCCCGGTGGGTCTGGAAACGCTGGCGGCGGCCCTCGGCGAGGAATCCGTCACGCTGGAAGACCTGTGTGAGCCGTATCTGATGCAGATGGGCTTTCTGACCCGGACACCCCGTGGCCGCTGCGCAACGCGGCTGGCCTACGAACATCTGGGCCTGAAAGCGCCGGAGGCCGCTGCGCCCGAGGACAACGGGCAGCAGAGTTTGTTTTAAAGAAAACACTTTTTGAAAGTGGGGTAGTATTATGGGAAAATATTTTGGAACCGATGGTGTGCGCGGCGTAGCGGGCGCAGACCTGACCTGTGAGCTGGCAATGAAGATCGGCCGCGGCGCTGCTGCGGTGCTGACCGGCAGCACCGGCCACCGTCCGCGCATCCTCATCGGCAAGGACACCCGCCAGTCCGGCGATATGCTGGAAGCAGCCCTGACGGCCGGTCTGTGCAGTGTGGGTGCGGATGTGGAGAGCCTTGGCGTTCTGCCCACGCCCGCTGTGGCCTATCTGGTGGGCAGATACAATGCAGATGCCGGCATCGTGATCTCGGCGTCCCACAACCCGATGGAGTTCAACGGCATCAAGATCTTTGCCGGTACCGGCTATAAGCTGCCGGACGAGGTGGAGAACCAGATCGAAGCCTACATCGACAACGATTGCGCGGGCATCGAACTCAAGACCGGTGCGGAAGTGGGCCGTGTGTACCGCCGCGATGACGGCCTGCAGGACTATGTGGATCACCTGTATGAGTCCATCCACGGCGACCTGACCGGCCTGAGGGTCTGCATCGACTGTGCAAACGGCGCTTCGGCTGCCGTGGCACAGAAGCTGTTCCCCCGTCTGGGCGCAAAGTGCACCTTCATCGGCATTGAGCCTGACGGCCAGAACATCAACAAGGGCGTGGGCAGCACCCACCTCGACAATTTGGAAAAGGCTGTTGTAGAGGGCGGCTTCGACTGCGGCATTGCCTTTGACGGCGACGCTGACCGCTGCCTTGGCTGCGACGAAAAGGGTCAGGAGATGGACGGCGACAAGATCATTGCCCTGCTGGCCATGACCATGAAGGAAAAAGGCCGTCTGGACGGCGACACCGCCGTGGTTACGGTCATGTCCAATCTGGGCTTCATCAAATATATGGAGAGTCAGGGCATCAACACCGAAAAGACTGCCGTGGGCGATCGCTACGTGCTGGAAAACATGCGCGAGAACGGCTTTGCCATCGGCGGCGAGCAGAGCGGCCATGTCATCCTGCTGCACCATGCCACCACCGGCGACGGTGAGCTGACCGCCGGCAAGCTGCTCAAGCTGCTGGCGGAGAGCGGCAAAAAGATGAGCGAGCTGAACGGCATCTACGCCCAGTACCCGCAGGTGCTGGTGAATGTGACCGCCAACGCCGCCCAGAAAAAAGCCTACAAAGAGGACGAGGTGCTGGCCGGTTTCATTGAGAACGAGCAGCAGAAGCTCATGGGCATGGGCCGCGTGCTGGTGCGGGTGTCCGGCACCGAGCCGAAGATCCGCGTGATGGTGGAGGGCCAGGATCTGGACGCCATCCACCGCTGCGCCGACCGCATCGTGGATAAGATCAACAAGCGCATTCTGGGCCAGTAAGAAACGGAGAAAAGAGAAGGGAGGACGCTATGCGCCCTGCAGATACCTGGAAAGACTATGAACTGCTGGATGCCACCGACGGCAACCGTCTGGAACGCTGGGGTGAGACCATCCTCATCCGCCCGGACCCGCAGGTGGTGTGGAAAACGCCCAAGCAAAGCCCGCTGTGGGCAAAGGCAGATGCTGTTTATCACCGCTCCAATCAGGGCGGCGGCGAGTGGGAGTACAAGCGCCGTCTGCCCGAAAAGTGGAAGATCAGCTGCGGCGAGGGCGAGGATAAGCTCACCCTCATCGTCAGCCCCACCGGCTTCAAGCACACCGGCGTGTTCCCGGAGCAGGCTGTCAACTGGGCCTGGTACGCCAGAAAGATCCGTGCGGCAGGCCGCCCTGTCAAGGTGCTGAACCTGTTTGGCTACACCGGTGGCGCAACGCTGGCCTGTGCCGCTGCGGGCGCTACTGTCTGCCATGTGGATGCTTCCAAGGGCATCGTAGCGTGGGGCAAGGACAACGCCGTGGCCAGTGGTCTGGCGGACCGGCCCATCCGCTGGCTGGTGGACGACTGCGCCAAGTTCGTGGCCCGGGAAAAGCGCCGGGGCAACACCTACGATGGCATCATCATGGACCCGCCCAGCTACGGCCGCGGCCCTGGCGGCGAGATCTGGAAGCTGGAGGACTGCATCTACGAGCTCATCAGCCAGTGTGAGGAAGTGTTGAGCGATACGCCCCTCTTCTTTGCGGTCAACAGCTACACCACCGGCCTGTCCCCCGCGGTCATGGAGTATATGCTCAAGACCACGCTGGTGCCACGCTTTGGCGGCAAGACCAGCTGTGATGAGATCGGCCTGCCCGTTTCCGCCACCGGCGGCGTTGTGCCCTGCGGCGCAACGGCCATTTGGGAAGAATGAACTCCCTCAGTCACGGCTGTCGCCGTGCCAGCTCCCTCGGGGAGGGAGCCTTTGGCATGGCGGGAACATTGACCATTTGCCGGAAAACTTCTCGGTTGCGCCAGAGGCCCCATCTCAGAGGGGGCTGTCTGCGAAGCAGACTGGGGGAGTGTCCTGACGGCAGCCATTCTGAAAAAATGAAGAAGAACCAAGAATGGGGTACAGCCCTTTTGAGAAGGGCGCACCACCGGAAAGAGAAAACCTATGGAAGAAACGATTTTAACTGCGAAAGATCTGAAGTTCCGCTATGACCCGGAACAGCCGGACTACGCCCTGAACGGCGTGTCGGCTGAGGTGAAGCGGGGCGAATTTGTGGCAGTGCTGGGAGCCAACGGCTGTGGAAAATCCACGCTGGCCAAGCACTTCAACGCCATCCTCCTGCCGGAGAGCGGCACTGTGCTGGTGGAGGGGATGGACACCAAAGACGAGGACAAGATCTACGATATCCGCCAGACCGTGGGCATGGTGTTCCAGAGCCCGGACAACCAGATCGTTGCCACCGTGGTGGAGGAAGATGTCGCCTTTGCGCTGGAAAATCTGGGCGTGCCGCCGGAAGAGATGCGCCGCCGCGTGGATGAAGCGATGAAGATGGCGGGCATCTACGAGTACCGGGAGCGTGCACCCCACAACCTGTCCGGCGGCCAGAAGCAGCGCGTTGCCATCGCGGGCGTGGTCGCCATGCGGCCCGACTGCCTGATCCTGGACGAGGCCACCGCCATGCTTGATCCCCGGGGCCGGGAGCAGGTGATGCAGACCATCCACCATCTGAACAAGAACATGGGCATCACGGTGGTGTCCATCACCCACTATATGGAAGAAGCTGCTCAGGCCGACCGCGTGCTGGTGATGAGCAAGGGCAATGTGGTCATGGAGGGCACCCCGAAAGAGGTATTCAGCCAGACCGAAAAGGTGCGCGCCCTGCGGCTGGATGTGCCGCAGGCTGCCGAGCTGCGGGATGAGCTGGTCAAGGCCGGCATCCCCATGCCCGAGGGCATCATCGACACCGGCGCGTGCGCACAGGCTCTGTATGAGCTTTTGAAGTAAGGGAGGGGACGGAAGATGGGAAGCATTATCAAAGTAGATCACCTGAGTTATGTCTATAACCCGGGAATGCCCAACGCCGTCACCGCGCTGGATGACGTGAGCTTTGAGGTGGAAGAGGGAGATTTTGTGGGTATCATCGGTGCCACCGGCTCCGGCAAGAGCACCCTGATCACCCACATGAACGGCCTGAACAAGCCCACCAGCGGCCACATCATCATCGATGACCGCGACCTGTGGGCCGAGCCGGAAAAGATTCGGGAATTCCGTTTCCTCACCGGTCTGGTGTTCCAGTACCCGGAGTACCAGCTGTTTGAGGAGACCTGCTATAAGGATATCGCTTTTGGCCCCAGAAACATGGGGCTGGACGAGGCCGAGATCGACAGACGGGTGCATGAAGCAGCGGACTTTGTCGGCCTGGATGAGGCGCTGCTGCAGCGCAGCCCCTTTGAGCTGTCCGGCGGCCAGAAGCGCCGGGTGGCCGTGGCGGGTGTGATGGCCATGAAGCCCCGCATTCTGGTGCTGGATGAGCCTGCCGCCGGTCTGGACCCCGAGGGCCGGGACGAGATCCTGTCTGAGGTCAAGGAGTACCACAAAAAGACCGGCACCACCGTGCTGCTGGTCTCCCACAGCATGGAGGATATTGCCAAGTACGCGGACCGTGTGCTGGTGATGAGCAACAAGAAGATCGCCATGTATGACACTGTGGAGAACGTGTTCGCCCGTGCGCCCGAGCTGCTGGCGCTGGGCCTGAGCGTGCCGCAGGTCACAAAGATCTTCCTCAAGCTGCGGGAGATGGGTGTGGATGTTCCGGCGGATGTTTACACCGTGCCCTATGCCGTCAAGATGATTTTGGAAGCCAAGAAGCGCCGGGACGCAGGCGAAAGCCTTGTGCTGCCCCGTGTGGATGCAAAGAAGGGGGGCACTGCCACATGCTGAGAGATATCACCATCGGCCAGCACTTCCCGGGCGACAGCCTTGTGCATAAGTTCGACCCCCGCATGAAGCTGGTGCTGACCATCGTCTACATCATCCTGCTGTTTGCCGCGTCCAACCCGCTGGGCCTGACGCTGTCCCTTGTGTTCCTTGTGGCCATGTACGGCGTGGCAAAGATCCCCTTCAAGCTGATCACCAAGAGCCTGAAGCCCATTTTGCCCATCATCCTCTTTACCGCGGTGCTCAACCTCTTCTTTGTTTCGGGCGAGGGCGAGCCGCTGGTGCACTTCTGGGTGCTGAATATCTACGCCGAGGGCCTGCGCTACGCCATCCTGATGGCGGTGCGCGTGATGGCACTGATCGCGGGCACCAGCCTGCTGACCTATACCACCAGCCCCATTGTGCTGACGGATGCCATCGAGCAACTGCTCAAGCCTTTGGGCAGGCTGCACTTCCCGGTGCACGAGCTGGCCATGATGATGAGCATTGCCCTGCGGTTTATCCCGACCCTGATCGAAGAGACCGACAAGATCATGAACGCCCAGAAAGCCCGCGGTGCCATGCTGGACAACGGCTCCATGATGGAGCGCGTCAAGGCGCTGGTGCCGGTGCTCATCCCGCTGTTCATCTCGGCCTTCCGCCGCGCCGATGAGCTGGCCATGGCCATGGAGTGCCGCTGCTACCGCGGCGGTGATGGCCGCACCCGCCTGAAGGTGCTGCGCTGCACCCGGCAGGATTATATCGACCTGGCGGTGTGCATCGTCTGCTTTATGGTGATCCTGAGCTCGAGACTGGTGTTCCCGAATTTTTAAAAACTCCCCCAGTCGCCTGCGGCGACAGCCCCCTCGAGGAGGGGGCCTTATAGCCTCCCTCTTTGAGGGAGGTGGCACGGCAAAGCCGTGACGGAAGGAGTTCCATGCAGAACTATTTACTGACCCTTGCCTACGACGGCACCAACTACTGCGGCTTTCAGGTGCAGCCCAACGGGCGGAGCGTGGCCCAGACCTTTCAGGATGGGCTGGAAGCGGTGCTCCACAGCCGCCCCGATATCAAGGGGTGCAGCCGCACCGATGCCGGGGTCCACGCGCTGGGCTTTGCGCTGAACTTCCACGCGGAGACCCGCATCCCCCCCGAAAAGCTGCCGCTGGCCATCAACCAGCACCTGCCCCCGGATATCCGGGTGCTGTGCGCCCGGGTGGTGCCGGAGGAGTTCCACGCCCGCTATGCCGCCCATACCAAGACCTACCTGTACCGCATCCACAACCACCCCATCGATTCGCCTTTTGATGAAAAATATTACACCCGGGTGCCCCGGCGGCTGGATGTGGATGCCATGCAGAGGGCGGCGGAACAGTTTGTGGGAAAGCACGATTTTCTGGCCCTGTGCGCGGCGGGTTCCTCTGCTGCTGCCCACGGAGATACCGTGCGCACCATCACCGACTGCCATGTGACCCGGAAGGGCGACGAGGTGGACATTGAGGTGACAGCGGACGGCTATCTCTATAACATGGTGCGCATTCTGGCAGGCACCCTGTGTGAGGTGGGCGCGGGCCGGATGCAGCCCGATGCCATCCCCGGCATCCTTGCCAGCCGGGACCGCAGCCAGGCCGGGCCGACGCTGCCCGCGAAAGGGCTATTTTTGGAGAAGGTGGACTACGACCTATGAGAAAAAATCGCAACCGTCCGGAGAGTGACGAGCCGCTTTCGGAAGGGCGGGTCGAATATCTGGAAGCTGCCCGCCAGCGTGTGCGGAACCGGCGCATCCGCCGCACGGCGGTGCTGCTGGTGCTGCTGACGGCTGTGGTGCTGTTTGCCACCGGCATCGCGGGCAGCTCGGTGGCGGCCCTGAAGGACCTGACCGATACGGCCCGCATTGCCCTGCTGCCCGGCTCCGGCTGGCCCCAGCAGACCGGTGTGGCCGAGCTGGAGCAGATGGCCCCCCTGACCGGCAGCTTTGTGGAGCTGGGGGACGAGGGCTGTGTGGTCTGGTCGCGCACCGGCAAAAAGCTGAACAGCATCCAGAGCGGCTATGCCCGCCCGGCGCTGGCCGCGGGCAAGACCCGCTTTGTCCTCTACAACCGCTCCGGAAACGAGCTGCGGGTGGAGAGCCGCACCCAGAACCTTTACACCAAGCAGCTGGAAAACAGCATTTTCCTCTGCGCCATGTCGGACAACGGCACGCTGGCTGTGGTCACGGAGGACCAGACCAGCATGGCAAAGCTGCTGGTATACAGCCCCTCCATGGAGCAGCAGCTCAGCTGGAGCATGACCTCCAACGACGGCACCCCCCTGCGGATGGCCTTTTCCCCCGACAGCCGGAAGCTGGCGGCGGCAGCCGTCACCGTCAGCGGGGGACAGGTGATGACCAACCTCTACCTCATCAATCTGGCATCGGGCGATCCCGTCAGTCTGGTGAATCAGGGCGGTGTGCCCCAGTGGCTGGGGTGGACCTCTGCTTCCACGATCCTGGCTGTCTACGATACCAGGGCCGTGCTCTACAATGCGGGCGGCGGCGAGCGTGCGGTCTATGATTTTGCGGGCACGGAGCTGAAAGATGTTTCGGTGGACGCGGCAGGCAATGTGGCCCTGCTGCTGGCATCGGGGCAGGTCTCTCAGGCTGTGACGCTGGACAAAAACCTGAACGTCCAGTTCAGCGCCGCTGTCTCGGCGGCAAATTCCATTGTCCGGGCGGGGAACCTGTTCTATCTGCTGGCCGATAACGCCGTGGAGTGCTTTGATGCATCTGGCACCCAGCAGTGGAGCCAGAACCTTGACACCAGCCCGCAGGCATTGCTGGCCAACAGCAAGGATCTGCTGCTGTTCAGCGGCAACACGGTGCAGAAGTTGGAGATTCCTGAGAGCTAAACCTCTCCGTCAATGCTTCGCATTGCCACCTCTCCTAATAGGAGAGGCAAGAAGGCTGTATCGTAAACTTGGCTCCCCTATTAGGGGAGCTGTCGCCGCAGGCGACTGAGAGGTTTAATAAGGTTAAACGTATGTTCAAGAATCCGTCATTTATTTTTGATATCCTATGTACGGTGGTCTGGCTGGTGCTGGCCGTCCGGTATGCCCGCAAAGGCTTTCTGGCCTCGGTGGTGCAGCTGACGGGCAGCCTCATCAGCCTGTTCGGTGCCAGAGCCTTTTCAGGCCGGGCAGCCGGGCAGGTGTTCGAGCGCTTCCTCGCCGGAAGCTTCCGGGACCAGATCGCTGCCAATATCGCCGCCGGGGGAGCCGTCAGTCTGGATGGCATTGCCCAGCGGTACGCGGGCTTTCTGCCCGAGGCGTTCCGGGCATCCATCGTGGATGCCTGCGAGCGCTCCATCTCTGCCGTCCTCAATGACAACGCCGTTGTGCTGGCGGATACCATCGTCCAGAAGGTGCTGGCTCCGCTGCTGACCCCGGTGATCTCGCTGGTGCTGTTCTTTGTGGCGTTTGCCCTGCTGCGGATGCTGGTCAGCCTGCTGGTCACGGTGCTGGGGCTGGTGAACAAGCTGCCCGTGATCGGTGCAGTGAACCACTGGCTGGGCTGGGGCGTGGGCGGCATTGCCAGCCTTGTGGACATCTATCTGGTGCTCTGCGTGGTCTGGGCGCTCATTGTGATCACCGGCGGCAACCTCACCATGCTCAACGACACGGTGATGAGCGGCAGCCTTTACTATAAAGTATTCAATGTGTTCAACCCGTTTGTCTGAGCGGGGAGGGAAAAGGAGGAACAATGGTCTGCATTCGATGCCAGAAGCGGCCTGCCATTATTTTTGTCCAGCGGATGGAAAATGGCCAGATGAAAAACGAGGGGTACTGCCTGCACTGTGCCCGGGAGATGCACATCAAGCCGGTCGATGATCTGATGAAGCAGTTTGGCATGTCCGACGAGGACATGGATGCCATGGAAGACCGGATGGAAAACATGATGCAGGAGATGGGGGACATGAGCAACATGAACCCCTTCTCCATGATGATGGGCATGGGCCAGCCGGACCAGAGCGAGGAGGATGGCGACCTTGTGCCCGGCTCCAGCGCCACCTTCCCGCTGGGGGTGAACGGCGGTGCCCAGAACGGCAAAAACGAAAAGAAGGCGGGCAAAAACGACAAAAAGCCGCCCCGCCGCAAGTTTTTGGATACCTACTGCGAGAACCTGACCCGCAAAGCCCGGGAGGGGAAGCTGGATGATATCATCGGCCGCGACCGGGAGATCTACCGCACCATCCAGATCCTGAGCCGCCGCCAGAAGAACAACCCCTGCCTCATTGGTGAGGCGGGCGTTGGCAAGACCGCCATTGCCGAGGGCATTGCCGAGCGCATTGCCAAGGGGCAGGTGCCGGCAGGGCTGCAGGATAAGGAAATCTTCCTGCTCGACCTGACCAGCCTTGTGGCAGGCACCCAGTTCCGCGGCCAGTTCGAGCAGCGGGTCAAGGGCCTGCTGAGCGAGGTCAAGGCGGCGGGCAACGTCATCCTGTTCATTGACGAGATCCACACCATTACCTCTGCCGGTGAGAGCGAGGGCGCCATGAATGCGGGCAACATCCTGAAGCCCGCCCTCTCCCGTGGCGAGATCCAGGTCATCGGTGCCACCACCTTCAACGAGTACCGCAAGTATATCGAGAAGGACCAGGCGCTGGAGCGCCGGTTCCAGCCCGTACGGGTGGAGGAACCCAGCGTCGCTGATACGCTGGCCGTGATGGGCGGCATCAAGCACTACTACGAGGAGCACCACCATGTGCAGGTGCCCGCCGATGTGCTGAACGCCACCGTGACCCTGAGCGAGCGGTATATCACCGACCGCTATCTGCCCGATAAAGCCATCGACCTGCTGGACGAGGCCTGTGCCTGCTGCAATCTGGCCCACCCGGTCATCTCCGAGTACCTGACTATGCAGAAGGAACTGGAGGCCCTCAAGCAGGAAGAGGCCGACATGGAAAACGCCGATGTGAACGAGCCCATCGATTACGAGCGTGTGGCAGAGCGCAAGACCCGGATGGCACAGCTGGAGCGGGAACTGCCCGCCAAGCAGGCTGCAGCCGGGGAGATCCAGGTGACCATGGACGATGTGGCCAAGGTCATTGAGCTGTGGACGGGCATCCCGGCGGTGAAGATCCGGGAGACCGAGTATGCAAAGCTCGCCAGCCTTGAGACCGAGCTGAAAAAGAAGATCATCGGTCAGGACGATGCCGTGCATCTGGTGGCGCAGGCGGTCAAGCGCAGCCGCGCCGACCTTTCGGGCCGCCGCCGTCCGGCCAGCTTCATCTTTGTGGGCCCCACCGGCGTGGGCAAGACGGAGCTGGTGAAGCAGCTGGCAAACCAGCTCTTTGACGGCCCCGACCCGCTGATCCGGCTGGATATGAGCGAGTATATGGAGAAGTACGCGGTGTCCCGCATGATCGGTTCCCCTCCGGGATACGTGGGCTACGAGGAGGCGGGTCAGCTGACCGAAAAGGTCCGCCGCCGCCCGTACAGCGTGGTGCTGTTCGATGAGATCGAAAAGGCCCACCCCGATGTGATGAATATCCTGCTGCAGATCCTGGACGAGGGCAAGATTAACGATGCCCAGGGCCGCACCGTGGATTTCTCCAACACCGTCATCTGCATGACCTCCAATGCGGGCAGCAGCGACCAGACCACCGCAAGTCTGGGCTTCAACCGCAGCGAGGAGGAGCGGAACGAGGAAAAGAGCCGCAAGGCACTGAGCCAGTTCCTCCGCCCCGAGTTTTTGGGCCGCGTGGATGAGGTCATCACCTTCAAGCCGCTGAGCGAGGAGACCCTGCAGGGCATTGCCGCCCTGATGCTGGACGAGTACAAGCCCAGCATGGAGGCCAAGGGCATTGCCTACAGCTATACCCCGGCGGCACTGGCAGCGCTGGTGCACAAGAGCCAGGGCGGCAAGTTTGGTGCCCGCGACCTGCGCCGGACCATCCGCAAGGCTGTGGAGGACCCCGCCGCTGAAAAGATCATCGACGGCACCCTTGTTTCCGGCTCCACCCTGACCGTGGATGCTGAGAACGATGAGATCGTGCTGAAATAAAGAGCAAACAGAAAGCCGCTGCACAGCGTAACAACTGTGCAGCGGCTTTTGTAGTGTATAAAACCTCTCAGCCGCCTGCGGCGGCAGCTCCCCTGATAGGGGAGCCAAGCCCTGTGGGAGAGGTTACTCCACGCTGACCGGCTCCTCCGGCTTGTTGGTGGTACGGGCGCTCGTGCGGCCCTCGGGAATGATCTCGCCTGCGGCGGTCAGGCTGAGCTTGGCCAGGGTCGGGCCGACCAGCTCGTACACCAGCACTGAGAAGAGCACCACGTTGCGCACCATGTGGCCGTCGGAAAGCTCGGCAGCCTCGGCGGCCATGCCCAGTGCCACACCGGCCTGCGGCAGCAGGGTGATGCCCAGATACTTCTGGATCTTCTCGCTGCAGCGGGTGGCCTTGCAGCTGACATAGGAGCCGGAGATCTTGCCCAGAGAGCGGGAAGCGATATAGACGGCACCAATGAGCAGGACCATGGGGTTTGCGAGGATGTTCAGGTCCAGCTCCGCGCCGGACAGCACGAAGAACAGGATGTTCACCGGGCTCACCCAGCGGTCCAGGCGGTCCATCAGCTCATCGGAAGTGGGGCAGATGTTGCAGAACACGGTGCCGGTCATCATGCAGACCAGCAGCAGCGAGAAGCTGCAGTGGATGGGGCCGACCTCAAAGCTGACCATGGAAAGGCCCACCGTCAGCAGCACAAAGGCCACCGAAAGGCTCATGCGCTTGGAGCGGGAGTGAAAGTAGATCTCCAGCTGGTTGAGCAGCAGACCGGCCAGCGCGCCCAGACCCAGGCTGAGTACGATCTCCACCAGAGGCTCCAGAAGGATGCTGATGGGGTCGATGCGGCCCTGTTCCAGCGCGTTTGCGATGCCGAAAGAGGCCGAGAAGAGCACCAGACCCACGGCATCGTCAATGGCGACCACCATCAGCAGCAGGCGGGTCAGGGGACCGCTTGCCTTGTACTGCTTGACCACCATCAGGGTGGCGGCAGGGGCTGTGGCAGAGGCGATGGCACCCAGCGTGATGGCCGATGCCATTGAGATGACATCCGGCCGGGCAAAGTGCAGGGCCACCAGAGCGATATCCACCAGCACGGTGGTGATAACGGCCTGCAGGATGCCCACAGTGACCGCCTGCCTGCCCATGCTCTCCAACGCGCTGAGTCGGAACTCGTTGCCGATGACAAAGGCGATGAAGCCCAGTGCCACCTGTGTGATGATGCCGTAGCTCTCGACCTGTGCAAGGCTCCCGAAGCCGAAGCCCCAGCCGCTCAGGCCCAGCCGACCCAGAAAGAAGGGGCCCAGCAGAAGCCCCGCCACCAGATAAGAGGTGACAGCCGGCAGACGGACCGCTTTCGCTGCACGGGATGCCAACAGGCCGGCAATGAGCGAAAGGGACATGCAAATGAGCAATTGCTCCATAAAATAAGATCCTCCTCAGGAATTAAGATACGTTAAAAAGTATATCTTATCTGAGGAGGAAAAGCAACATTTGTTAATTGAATTTAAAAATCTTCTGTGCAAGGCGGTAACCGCCCAGCACGAGCTTGTCGCCCTTGGGAATCTTCAGGTTGGTCACGCCGCCAAAGCCGTAGCGGATGGAGCGGTAGACCCCGGCGCTGGTGTGCGCCTTGAGGTAGGCCCACAGTTCGTTCTCCTTCTGCTTGGCGGCGGCACTGCCGTCCAGCAGAAGGAAGATGTCGCTGATGGCCATCATCATGGAGAGGTAGTGCAGCATATAGCTGCGCAGCTTCTTCTGGCCCTTGAGGGCATCCAGGTCCTGGCAGTCGATCATGTGGCGGGTCACCCGCAGCTGCTGGTCCACCCGCTTGACCATCACACTCTCGTTCACGCTCTGGTCGGCCCGGCCGATGAAGTAGCGGTACAGGTCCAGATCCATATAGTACATGCTCTTGACAAAGGGCAGGGGCTGGTAGACAAAGATGTTGTCCACATAGAAGGTGTGCTTGGGCAGCACCATGCCGCAGTCCCGCAGCACCTGTGTGCGGTACATCACCGAGTGCATCAGCAGGTTCTGGTCGGGCCGGAAGTGGCCGACATGCGTCCAGTTGAACAGCCGGTTCTGGGGGAACACGTTGGTGTAGCGCACGGTGTGGCTGGTGTTGTCCTCCACGTGCTCGTAGACATAGTTGCAGATCATCAGGTCAGGCGCGGTGCCCCGGGCAGTCAGCGTGTTCAGCTTGGCCAGCACGGTCCTGAGGGCTGCTTCGTCCAGCCAGTCGTCGCTGTCCACTACCTTGTAATACAGGCCGGTGGCGTTGCGGATGCCCTGATTCACACCCTCGCCGTGGCCGCCGTTCTCCTGATGAATGGCCTTGACGATGGTGGGATATTTGGCAGCGTACTCATCGCAGATGGCGGGGGTGTCATCCTTGGTGGAACCATCGTCCACCAGGATGATCTCGGCCTGCTCCCCGGCGGAGAGCAGGGTCTCGATGCAGTGGCGCATATATGCCGCCGAGTTGTAGCACGGGACGGCGAAGGTGATCAATTTCTGAGCCATACAAAATACTCCTTTGCTCTTTTCCGGCAGATGCACAAGGCAGGGGCCGGGATGGAGATATGTACCCATATTATAGCATTTTTGTGCAGGAAATGCTATCGAACGTGGGAAATGTCAGAGATGTTTTACAATTATCCGGGGAGTTGTGGTATACTGATTGGGTTATAAACCTCTCAGGCCGCTTTGCGTCCAGCTCCCCTGGTAGGGGAGCCAAGACTTGCCTCTCCTACCAGGAGAGGTGGCATTGCGAAGCAATGACGGAGCGGTTTTGTATGGATAGGAGGAACCATGGAAAGTCCGCATAGTATTCTGAAAAAAGTCTTTGGCTACGACAGCTTCCGCCCGGGGCAGGAGGAAATCGTCTCCCGTCTGCTGGCCGGGCAGGATGTGCTGGCCGTGATGCCCACAGGTGCGGGCAAGTCCATCTGCTATCAGGTGCCGGCCCTGCTGCTGCCGGGCATCACCATCGTGGTCTCGCCGCTGGTGAGCCTGATGAAGGATCAGGTGGGGGCGCTGGTACAGGCCGGTGTGGCGGCAGCTTTCCTGAACAACAGCCTGACGGACAACCAGAAGGCTCTGATGCTCCGCCGCGCCCGGGAGGGGTGGTATAAGATCATCTATGTGGCTCCGGAGCGGCTGGAGATGCCGGGTTTCCAGCGGTTTGCGCAGGAGCGGGAGATCAGCATGGTCACGGTGGACGAGGCCCACTGCATCAGTCAGTGGGGGCAGGACTTCCGCCCCAGCTACCTGCGCATCAAGGCGTTTGTGGACAGCTTGCCCAAGCGCCCGGTGGTGGGAGCCTTTACGGCCACCGCCACGGCCCATGTGCGGGAGGACATCCGCACCCATCTGGAACTCCACACCCCCTACGAGGTGACCACCAGCTTCGACCGCCCCAACCTCTATTTTGCCACCCGCAGGGCCCTGCCCAGCGAGAAGCCCAAAGTTCTGCTCGACCTTGTGCTCAGGGAGCGGGACAATGCGGGCATCATCTATTGCAGCACCACCCGGCAGGTGGACGAGACCACCCGCCTGCTGCAGAGCCGGGGCATCCGGGCGGCAGCCTACCACGCCAAACTGGATGCGGATACCCGGCGGCAGAATCAGGACGATTTCCTCTATGACCGGGTGCAGATCATGGTGGCGACCAATGCCTTCGGCATGGGCATCGATAAGCCAAACGTCCGGTTCGTCATCCATTATAATATGCCCAAGGATCTGGAGAGCTATTATCAGGAGGCGGGCCGCGCGGGCCGTGACGGGGAGCCAGCCCACTGCACCCTGCTCTATTCCGGCACCGATGTGCGCACCATCCGATTCTTCATCGACAAGGAGATGGAGGCTGACAACGGCCTGCCTGCGGATGTCAAGGCTGAAGCGGCACGCAAGGCAGAGGAACGGCTCAAGTACATGACCTTCTACTCCACCACACCGCGCTGCCTGCGGGGGTATCTGCTGAGCTACTTCGGCGAGGCCGCACCCCAGAAGTGCGAGAACTGTTCCAACTGTCTGCTGGCAGCACAGGCTGCCGAACAGGTGGAGGAGCAGGCGGCACAGGCCCGCCAGCGTGCCGCGGCCAGTGCAAAGCGGCTGGCCTCGGCCTCCCGCCGCCGTGCCGACGAAGATGCCCTCAGCGAAGCGGACGAGAAGCTGCTGGCGGCCCTCTATGCCCTGCGTAAGCGGCTGGCCGCAAAGCAGAAGCTCCCTGCCTATATGGTGTTCAATGATTCCACCCTCCGCCAGATGGCGCTGAAAAAGCCCCTGAGCGTGGAGGAACTGCTCAATATCCCCGGTGTGGGCGAGAAAAAGGCCGCCCGCTACGGGCAGGAGTTCCTGGGTGCCATTGAGGATATGGTAAGTTCAAGGTAACATAAAACAGAAAGGAAAAACCGGAAATGCCGCTCTGGGCTGAAAAGCTCGGGCGGCATTTCTGGTTTCGTCACTCTTTGACGGCCTCACCCTCTCAGTCTCGCTATCGCTCGACAGCTCTCCTCTGTACAACCCCCCAGTCGCCTTGCAGCGACAGCCCCCGCTAGTAGGGGGGCCCTTGGCATCTCGTAAAGCCTGACCTCTTTGCCAAGGCCGCCCCTACTAGGGGCGGTGGCATTGCGAAGCAATGACGGTGGGGTTTAATCCGGCAGCTGCTCCTCTGTACAACCCCCCAGTCGCCTGCGGCGACAGCCCCCGCTAGTAGGGGGGGCCTTGGCATTTCGTAAAGCCTGACCTCTTTGCCAGAGGCTCCCCTACTAGGGGCGGTGGCATTGCGCAGCAATGACGGAGAGGGCCACCCCCCATCCCAGTCAAACTACACTAAAAAATAGACTATATTTGTAACATATTCCGAACATGACAAAAACACTTGATTTATATGTAGAGGGGGGGGGGGTATAATAGGATGTACAAGAGCACCTCCACAAAACAGAAGAATTGGCAAACCAGCCGGAAGGCTGCGACGCAAAGCTAAAGGGCCCAGACCGGGCAACCAGCTGCACTTCCCAAGAAGTACATCCACAGCGCCACACCAGCCTTTCGGGGCAGGTGCGGCGCTTTTTTACGTTTGCGGTGGGTGCAATACACATTTGGGGTAGACTCTAAAGGAGGAATCACAATGAAACTCAAACGACTTGTCAGCGCCATTCTGGCCGTTGGCATGGCTTTGACAATGCTGCCCACGGCGGCGTTTGCGGCAGATACGTCCAAGTATGTCACAGATTTGAATTTTGAAGCCAATGGTCAACCCGTTTTGGAAGGCAAAACCACAGAGGTGTCAAATTCTTCTTCTCCTGCAAATCCGACCTATAAGGCAACAAATTCAACTTGGAGTTGGAGTTACAGTGGCGGAAGCTATAAACTTGATTTTGTGAACAACACTATATTTAATCCAATCAATGGTTCACCCGAGACTGTGCCTTGTGCGGTTCGCAATAGCGGCACCATCGAGGGCGGTAATTTTGAACAGACCGTGTTCAACCTTTCAACTGGTGTAATAAATGGTGGACACTTCACTAAAGTTGAGGGACGTACTACATATAACAGTAACGGCCAACCCACTGGCAGCGGAATTGTTACCGGCGGATATATTCACACTTATTTTTCCAATGAAGGTCAGTGGGGCGGTGCTGGTGCAAAGCTTAATGGCGGCATTGTCTATGGTAAAGTAGATATGCGGGAGGGCATCCTGCGAAGCGGCATCGTATGCAATATTCCGGATTCCTCGAAGGTTCAAGTCAGCGACTATCAGACCTTTACCGCAGAGGGCGGCAAAATCATCCCTGTTGTTGCAGGTGATACTGTACCAACAGATGTTCAGTTCAACGGCAAGGTTTATATCGTCGGTAATGAGAATATTATGACCCGGAAGTTCACTGTCGAACCTGCATCTCCCACATTCGTCAAATGGGATTTGAGCGAAGCTGGCAACGCAACCATTAACGAAGATCCTACTACACACGTTCTGACCGTTACCCTGCCGGAAAACAGCACCAGTGCCGGTGATGTGACCATTAAGGCAGTCGTGGAACCCGTTGACCTTGAAGTTGGTATTGTAGATGGCGAGAAGGTTCCCGTTTATGCGGGCAAATTCTACGAGGGCAGCGATCTGGACGGCTGGTTCTTTGACCGCAAAAACGAAACCCTGACTGTTTATAAAAACGGTTCTGTTGACCTTGGCAATGCAGAGGTTGACTGGGCAGTAGATAACTTCGGCAAAATCGAAGGCGGCATCTTTGATTATAAGGATGACCTGAAAGATGTACTGACCAACGAAGAAGGCGGCGTTATTGATGGCGGCACCTTCAACGTAAAAGTCCGCAACTACGGCACGATTGAAAACGGTACTTTTAACAATACTGTTTACAACAATAACATTACGAACGGCGGTGTCTTCGTGGGCCGCTTTGCCAACACTCCCACTCAGGTAACGCTGCCTGATACCAGCATTGCCATTACCGCACGAGGCACTACGAACGGTGGTATTTTCAGCCGTGGCGCAAACTTTGATACACAGGATGTAAAGGTCAGCTGGATCACCCTGAACAACTGCACTGCCAACGGCATCTCCGGCATGGTGGGCGTTGTGGGCAACCAGACCCTGAACGTGGAAGCAGATGCAACCTCCTGGATCGGCTGGGAAGTCACTGCCGACCCGAGCTATGAAGAAGCAATCATCAAGCAGGTGGGCAATACCACTGCATTTGACCTGACCTTGAACGGCGACGACGAGTGGAGCGTTACCCTGACCGCACAGGTCAAGGAAGGCTACTACCGGATGAGCCTGACCGATGGCACCGCCACCAATGCCGACGGCACAGAGATCACCTCTGCCAAGGCAGGCGATACCGTCAAGCTGACCGCTGCCGATGCCCCGGAGGGCATGGTGTTCGACCGCTGGGAGATTTCCCCTGCGGATGTGGCTCTGACGCTGGAAGAGGGCGGTTTTGATTCCCATGCCGCCACTGCAAGCTTCAAGATGCCTGCACAGACTTTGAGCATCCGTGCGATGTACCGGATGGCCGACCAGCCCGAGGAACCCAACGTTCTGGGCACCGTTGCCATGGTGGCAACCGCCGGTGTGGGTGCTGCTGTGGTTGGTTATACCGGCTACATGATCGGCACCGAGCTGTATCTGAACACTGTCCTGCCCGATGGCGTGGCTATCCCGCAGAACACTGCCGAACTGGCAAAGCTGGTCTGGACTGAAGCCGGAAAGCCTGCCCCTGCCGCTGTGATGGCTCCCGATGCCACCGATGAACAGAAGGCTCTGACTTGGGCCATCGAGAACCAGCTCATCTCCGCCGACAAGGCCGCAGACGCTTCTGTGAGCCGCTGGGAAGTTATCCAGACTTGGAATAAGGCGCAGGAGATGAAGGGGTAAGATATCCTTCGTACAACCTCTCAGTCGCCTGCGGCGACAGCGTACGGGTTGCGGCTCCCAGCGTCCGCTTCGTGCAAAGTTTTGCACTCGCGTCCTGCT
>OHIR01000624.1_pt1 | contig 21925 bp, 20 predicted proteins | sample 1568301 | NCBI WGS metagenome assembly OHIR01 (sample SAMEA3879539, study PRJEB24766) | human gut metagenome | biome: human-associated habitat; feature: feces | place: USA | collected 1985/1987
CGTAAATATAAGCATGAACATTATAGGCTTAAGACCTTTTACCATGAACTTAAATGGCACATGGGATATTTTTACAAGTATTGCAAAAAATAATGCTGCGATTATATATCCGCTAAATTTATTAAAGCAGAATAATGATATTAGATATGCTAATGTTCCAACCACCTTTACTCTTGGGTCAAGCCTGTGTATTACTGAATCTGTCGCATAATATTGTCCAATGGTAATATCTCTAATCATTTGTTCCCTTTCATATATTTATTAAAAATAGCATCTGCCGCTTCTTTCGGTGTTATACATTCCTGTTCTATCCCTGCTCCAAGTGCATTGAGTTTGTGTATGACATTTGTTGCCTGCGGCACGCCCAATCCGATTTCTTCAAGTTCCCTCTGATATTTAAACACTTTTCTGGGTTCGCCGTCAAGAACTATCTTTCCGTCATTCATTACAATCATTCTGTCAACATATTTTGCCACATCATCCATGCTGTGGGACACAAGTAGTATCGTCATATCGTTTTCACGATGAAGTTTTGCGAGAAGCTCAAGTATCTCGTCCCTGCCTGCCGGGTCAAGACCTGCCATCGGTTCATCGAGTATGAGTATCTTTGGTTTCATCGCCAGCACACCCGCGATGGCGATGCGCTGCTTCTGTCCGCCGGAGAGCTTGACACCGCGCTCACCCACATAAGTATCAAAGCCATCTTTCAGGGCCAGAATGAACTTTTCCGCCCCGGCCAGACGCGCCGCTTCCATGATCTCTTCGCGGGTGGCGCCGGGCTTGCCGTAGGCGATGTTCTGGGCCACCGTGCCGCTGAACAGATACACGTCCTGCTGCACGATGCCGATATCCTGCCGCAGGCTTTTCAGGGTGACATGGCGGATGTCCTGCCCGTCGATCAGGATGCGGCCGCTGGTCACCTCGTAGAAGCGGGGGATGAGGTTGCACAGGGTGGTCTTGCCGCCGCCCGAGGGGCCGACCAGCGCCAGCCGTTCGCCCGGCCGGATATCCAGGCTGACATTGTGCAGCACCTTGTTGTGGTCGTCCGGGTACTCAAAGCTGACGTTTTCAAACCGGATGTCACCGGGGCCGGGCTGCAGCGGTACCGCATCCGGGACATCGCCGATGGTCACAGGGGTGTCCATGATCTCGGCAAAGCGCTCGATGCCGGTCATGCCGCGCTGGAACTGCTCGGCAAACTCCACGATGCGGCGGATGGTGGCAATAAGGGTGGTGACGTACAGCATATAGGCCACCATGTCACCGGCGGTAATCCTGCCGTACACCAGCGAGAGGCCGCCTGCCAGAATGACCACCAGATACATCAGGCCGTCAAACAGGCGGGTGGAGGTGTTGAAGGCACCCATGGCGTAGTAGCCGAGGGTCTTGATCTGCTCAAAATCCCTGTTGCCCTTTGCAAACTTCTCGCGTTCCTCATCCTCGGCGGCAAAGGCCTTCACGACACCCTGCCCCAGCAGGCTGTCCTCGATGGTGGAGTTCAGCTCGCCGATCTGCACGCGCTGCTGGCGGAACCGCGCCCGCAGCCGTCCGTTCAGGTAAACGGACACCACGCCCATCAGCGGCACGCAGGCGAACACCGCCAGCGTCAGCGGCACACTGGCCCGGCACAGGATAATAAAGGACACCACGATCTTGATGGCCGCAATGAAAAATTCCTCCGGGCAGTGGTGGGCGAACTCGGTCACATCGAACAGGTCGTTGGTGATGCGGCCCATAATGGTGCCTACCTTGGTGTTGTTGTAGTAGGTGTGGTCCAGCTTGAGCAGGTGGTCAAAGGCATCGCGGCGCATATCCGTCTCGATGTGCACGCCCATGATATGACCGATGCTGGACATGTAATAGCTGGCTGCACCGTCGATGATGCGCAGCACAAAATAGAGTGCTGCCAGCCGCAGCACGATGCCCGCCGTCAGGGTGATGCCCACGCCCATGGCGGCGTTGGTGATGGTGCTCATGATCTTGGGCAGCACGATGTCACACAGGGTGGTCAGCGCTGCACAGAACAGGTCCAGAAACAGGGTCATTTTGTACTTTGCCAGATAGGGCAGAAAACGCCGGATCAGCGCACCGCTGCCTGCGTGGTGCGCCCCGGGGTCGTTGATCTTGGTTTTTGACATGGTTCCTCCGTTTTTTGGTTTCTTTAGGCCTTTACGATTCAGGATGTTTCAGATACTTTTCAGTGGGCTCGCCCTCTCAGTCAAATCCTTCGGATTTGCCAGCTCTCCCAAAGGGAGAGCCCTTGGCAAAGAGATGAAGTTTGCGTGGACTGCCAAAGGCTCCCACTTTGAGGAAAGACTTCCCCCTGCCGGGGGAAGATGTCACCGCAGGTGACAAAAAGGGGAATCTGGCATTGCGCAGCAATGACGGAGAGGGTTCGTTCTCTTACTTTTTACTGTAATCCCGCTCGCCGTAGATGGCGGTGCCGATGCGCACAAGGGTGGCACCCTCCCGGATGGCGTTTTCAAAGTCGCCGCTCATGCCCATGGAGAGGGTCTCCATGGACACGTTGGAATAGCCGCGCTCTCCGGCCTGCACAAACAGCTTGTACACCTCGGCCAGATAGCGGCGGTTGCGGGCATCGTCGTCGTTCACGGGCGGAATGGCCATCAGGCCCTTGACCCGGATGTGCTCCTGTGCGGCAGCAGCATCCAGCAGCGGCCAGAGCGCTTCCGGTGCCACGCCGGTCTTGCTCTCCTCGCCGCCGATGTTCACCTCCAGCAGCACGTTCTGCACGATGCCGGCCTTGGCTGCTTCCTTCTCGATGGCGTTCAGCAGATGCTCACTGTCCACGCTTTGGATGAGGCTGGCACGGCCCAGCACTTTTTTAATTTTGTTCGTCTGCAGATGGCCGATAAAGTGGCTGGGCTTGCCGCAGTAAGCACCTGCGTCAAAGTTTGCGCACAGCTCCTGCACATGGTTCTCACCGAACACATCAATGGGCAGGGCTGCGCTTGCAGCCACGGTCTGCGCCGTGCGGGTCTTGCAGGCGGCGCACAGCTGCACCGCTGCCGGGTCGCGGCCTGCTTCACGGGCCGCGGCTGCCATCTTTTCCCGGATCTCTGCCACGGCCTCCTGCATCTGTTCCAGATTCTTTTCTGCCATGATGCTCAGTCCTCCTCGGTATACTTGGCGCGTTCGCCGCCGATGAGCTTCGGGCGGGTGCGGGCGCACAGAATGTTCGCTTCACCAATTTTGGAAAGGCTCAGCCGCACCGGCACAGCCACCCGCTTCAGGTGCATCCCGATCAGGGTGCCGCCGATATCAATGCCTGCATGGGCACGGATCTCTTCCACGGCCACAGGCTCCCGGAACTTCTTCCAGCAGGTAGTGGCCCAGCTGCCGCCTGCGTGGGGGCGCGGCACCACGCACACCTCTTCCCAGCCGTATTTTTCGGCGGCTTCGCGCTCGATGATAATAGCGCGGTTCAGATGCTCACAGCACTGCGCGGCCAGCCAGATGCCGTTTTCGGCCAGCACTGGGGCAATGCCCGCGTACACGGCCTGCGCGGCTTCCAGACTGGAATCCTTGCCGATGTGCCCGCCCACGATCTCGCTGGACGAGCAGCCCACCACGAACACATCGCCCTTTTTCAGCTTTGCTTCGGCCAGCAGTTCGGTCACTGCCTGCCGGGCCTGCGTCTCGATTTGTTTTTTGAATTCTTCTGTCATAAAAAACACCTCGTTTTTTATCAAAGATCAAAGATTTGCACTGCGCACCTTTTCGTTGCCTGCAAGGCCGAGATACAGCCTGCTCTCCACCGGGCACAGAGCTGTCACACCGCCTGCACCCTTGCTGGAGACCGTCCGCTTCCAGCTGCCGTCTGCCGTATCTACAGCTTCCGCGCAGGGCGCATCGGCAGGCAGGCTGAATAGCTTTTCCTGCAGATTCCGGCCTGCACGCAGGGCAATGCCCCGCAGCAGGGTGCTGTCGGCGTTCTTTTCCAGCCAGCTGCTGCGCGCCCACCGGTAGCCGATGTACAGGGTGCCGTCTGCATCCATAGCAAGCGCACCGGGATACCCCGGCAGGCCGGAAACAAAGCTCTGGCAGTTTTTACCGCCCGCCGTCAGGTCGCGGGCATCGGCGGCAGCGCTCCACACACAGCGGTTCCCAAGGTCAGCCACGAACAGCGTGCTGCCGTCCCGGCTCAGGGCCAGCCCGGAAGCACCGGCCACACCGCCCAGCACCTTCTGCACCGTGCGTGCTGCCGGGTCGTATACATACACGCAGCCCGTGCCGGTGTGGGCCAGCAGTTCGGTGCGCAGAGTGCTCTCCAGCCCGTCCGCGGCACTGGCACTGGCAGCAACAGCAAAGTAGATCTTGCCGTCCGGCGCGGCTTCCACCGCTGAGACAGCCCCCAGCGGTGCACCGTCGATCTGGGTCACCACCTGCTCCACTGCCGTGCCCCAGCTGTCGTGGGCGGCGCGGCACAGGCTGCCGCCGCCGGGCGTGAGGATGCTCAGCCACAGGTCCCCGCTGCCGTCAAAGGCAAAACTGGTCAGCTCACCGTCCACGGAAAGGATGGCCGCATTGTGTCCGCCGTCGGTGCGCACAAGGTCGCTCGTGCGCTTTTTTAAGGCTGCGCCGTCGTATGCTGCGGCATACACAAGGCCGTCCTGTGTGCGGATGCAGTCCACACCCTGATATTCGCCCAGATCCAGCGTTCCCTTATGATCGGCGGCAAGGGCCGTCTGTGCTGCACCGGTGTCCTGCCGTACATCAGGGGCATCGTACGCCTGCGGCGGCGTATCGATGGGCCGGAACACCAGTGCATACACCAGCGCCAGCAGGATGCACACGCCAAACACCGTGCTGGCCGTGCGGAACCGCTTGAGCAGCGCGTCCCGCTCCACCGCCATCTGGGTCGCATACTCGGCACGGCGGCGGGCAGCGCGGGCATTGGCGCGGTTTGCCCGGCGCATCCAGCGATCCACGAACAATGCCACCTGCGGCCCGATGGTGAGCGACGCAATGGCAAGGATGAGCAGAAATTCAACAAGTCCGATCCTCATAGGGCTTTTTCCTTTATCTTCAGAGCTTTTTCAGGGGGGTATCCCCTTATCGTTTCAGTATAGCATCTGTGGCGCGGCAGTTCAAGCACCCAACTCTGTCTCCCGGCTTTTGCCGCCGCCTGCCGCCTTTTTCTCCATCTTTCCTGCCAAAGACTTTTTTGCCGTGCTGAAATATGCTATACTGATTATAAATATGGCATTCTGCACCGGAATGCCGCGTGTCAGTGTAAAAGAGGATAACATGGAAGCATTCAAATATCATGTGCAGCCGGGCCGCTACCGGCATTTCAAGGGCAACGAATACGAAGTGCTGGGCATGGCCCGCCACAGCGAGACCGAAGAGGAAATGGTGGTGTACCGCGCCCTGTACGGGGAACGCGGGCTTTGGGTGCGTCCTGCCGCCATGTGGTGCGAGACCGTGGAGCGGGACGGCAAAGTGCAGCCGCGCTTTGTGCGCATTGAGGAGTGAACCGGCAGTTTTTGCCGATGGGATAAAACGGAGGGTGATACTTTTGTACAGTGAACAGAAACAGGCGCTTGCCGCCGAACTGAGCTTCAAGCATCCGGCAGTGCTGGCTGTCAGCGGTTCCGCAGGCAGCGGCAAGACCGCTCTGCTGGCCGCGCTGCTGCCGGTGCTCAAGAGCCGCGGGCTGAAGGTGGGCGTGATCCGCGAGGCTGACGATCTGCGCCTGCCCGCCGAGACCGACCGCCTGCATGAGGCCGGTGCCGAGGGTGTGGCCGTGTTTACTGCCGGGCGCTATCTGCTTACCGAGCAGTTCCGCCTGAACGAGCAGGACCTGCTGGCTTTGTTCGAGCGCCACGGCTATGACCTTGTACTGCTGGAAGGCTTTGGCGACAGCGGCTGGGCCAAGATCGAGGTGGTGCGCAGCTCGGTCAGCCCGGTGGGCACCGCGTTCCAGCCCATGGCCATCGTGGGCGATGTGCCGGGCGCTGATTTTGCACTGGACGATCCTGCTGCTCTGGCAGACTGGATCGAGAACCAGATGCCGTCCCTGTAACGGAGGTTCTGCATGAAACTCATCCGTACCGAAGACGCTGTCGGGCAGGTGCTCTGCCACGACATCACACAGATCATTCCCGGCCAGTTCAAGGGAGCACGCTTCCGCAAAGGGCACATCGTCCAGCCGGAGGATATCCCCGTGTTGCTCTCCATTGGCAAAGAAAATCTCTATGTCTGGGAGAAGCGCCCCGGCATCCTGCACGAGGACGAAGCCGCTGCCCTTTTGTACAAGGCAGCGGCGGGCCGCAACATCCACGGCACTGAGCCGAAGGAAGGCAAGATCGAACTGGTTGCCGACTGCGACGGTCTTTTGAAGATCGACCGCGCCGCCCTGCTGGCCGTGAACCGCACACCCCAAATGATGATCGCTGCCATCCACGGCGACCTGCCCGTGAAAAAGGGCCAGAAGCTGGCCGGCACCCGCATCATCCCGCTGGTGATCGAACAGGAGAAGATGGATGCCATGCAGGCCGCAGCAGGCAGCGAACCCATCCTGAACGTGCTGCCTTTCCACCCGAAAAAGTTTGCGGTCATCACCACCGGCAGCGAGGTATTCAAGGGACGCATCGAGGACAAATTCACCCCCATTCTGGTGGGCAAGCTGGCCGAATACGGCTGCGAAATGACCTATCACAAAACCTGCGACGATGACCCCGCCGGGATCACCGCCGCCATTCTGGAAGCAAAGGCCGCAGGCTGCGAGCTGATCTTTACCACCGGCGGCATGAGCGTAGACCCCGACGACCGCACGCCGCTTGCCATCAAGAACACCGGTGCCGAGATCATCACCTATGGCGCACCGGTGCTGCCGGGTGCCATGTTCCTTGTGAGCTATCTGGACGGTGTGCCGGTGTGCGGCCTGCCCGGCTGCGTGATGTACGCCAAGCGCACCATTTTTGACCTGCTGCTGCCGCGCCTGCTGGCCGACGACCCCATCACTGCCGAGGACATTGCCCGGCTGGGCGAGGGCGGGCTGTGCTTAGGCTGCGCCGAATGCCACTGGCCCAACTGCGGCTTCGGGCATTGCTGAAACCCTCTCAGTCAAAGCCTTACGGCTTTGCCAACTCTCCCAAAGGGGAGAGCTTTATCAAGGTAAAAATTATGAGCGAAACAAAACTTTCTCATTTTGATGCGTCCGGCAGCGCCGTGATGGTGGATGTGAGCGAAAAGCCCGTCACTGCACGGCAGGCTGTGGCCCGCGGCATCATCACTATGAATGCGGCAGCCTTTGCCGCTGTTCGGGACGGCACCGCCCAGAAGGGCGACGTGCTTGGCGTGGCCCGCATTGCAGGCATCATGGCGGCCAAGCGCACCAGTGAGCTGATCCCCCTGTGCCATCCGCTGCCGCTGAGCAAGCTGACTGTGGATTTTCACCTTCTGCCCGAACAGCAGGCCGTAGAGGCCGTGTGCACCGCCAGGACCATCGGCGTGACCGGCGTGGAAATGGAAGCTCTGACCGGCGTTTCTGCCGCGCTGCTCACCATCTACGATATGTGCAAGGCCGTGGATAAGGGCATGGAGCTGGGCGAGATCCACTTGGTCGAGAAGACCGGCGGCAAGAGCGGGCACTATGTGCGGGCCGAGGGCGGCTATGTTTGATGCATACGGCCGCAATATCCACTATCTGCGCCTTTCGGTCACCGACCTGTGCAACCTGCGCTGCCGCTACTGTATGCCGGACGGCGTGCCAAAGCTGGCCCACGAAGATATTCTGACCTATGAGGAATTTCTGCGGCTGGCTGCGCTGTTCGCCCAGTGCGGCATCGACACGGTGCGCATCACCGGCGGTGAACCGCTGGTGCGCCGGGGCGTGGAACAACTGACGGCGGGCCTGAAAGCCATTCCCGGCATCCGCCGCGTTGCCCTTACCACCAACGGCGTGCTGCTGGCCCAGAAGCTGCCCGCCCTGCTGGCGGCGGGCCTTGACAGCGTGAACATCAGCCTTGACACCTTGCACCCGGAGACCTTCCGGCGCATCACCGGCAAAGACGAGCTTGCCGCCGTGCAAAACGGCATCCGGGCGGCCCTTGCCAGCGGCATTCCGGTCAAGCTGAACTGTGTGCCGCAGCCCGGCGTGAACGAGGGCGAGCTGGAAAGCCTTGCTGCCTTCGCACAGGAGCATCCGCTGCAGGTGCGCTTTATTGAGATGATGCCCATTGGCTTTGGTGCCGGGCTGCCCGGCCTTTCCGGCCCGGAACTGCTGGAGCGCTTTTACCGCCGCTGGCCGCAGCTGCAGCCGGTGACCGGTGCGGCCTTTGGCGATGGGCCGGCGGTGTATTATTCTGCGCCCGGCTGGCGCGGCAGCATTGGGTTGATCGCTGCCGTGCACGGCAAATTCTGCGCTTCCTGCAACCGGGTGCGGCTGACAAGTCAGGGCTTTCTGCGTCCGTGCCTTGCCAGCGAATCCGGCACCGACCTGCGTGCTCTGCTGCGCAGCGGCGCGGACGACGCGGCCCTTTTGCAGGCCATTCAAAACACGATTCTGGCAAAACCCCGGGAACATCACTTCGGCCAAGGCTCTATGCCCGCCACACGAGGGATGTACCGGATCGGAGGATAACACAAATTTATGGGTAAAATTCTGGCCATCTGCACAAGCCCCCGGCGCGGCACCTTGAAAACGCCGGTGCCGTCCGCTGTTCTCACCCCGGAGTGGGGTATTGTGGGCGATGCCCACGGCGGCAGCTGGCACCGGCAGGTCAGCCTGCTGAGCGCGGAAAAAATTGAAGCTTTCCGTCAAAAGCTCTGGGTGGACTACGGTGCCTTTGGCGAAAATCTGGTGGTGGAAGGGTTCGATCTTGCCACCCTGCCGGTGCCCAGCTTTTTTGCCATTGGGGATGCCGTGCTGGAAATGACCCAGATCGGCAAGGAGTGCCACAGCGACTGCGCCATCCGCCGGCAGACCGGCGACTGCATCATGCCGCGGGAGGGCGTGTTCGCACGGGTGGTAAAAGGCGGCACCATCCACACCGGCGACGAGATGAAGCTGCTGCCCACCCCGGCAGACCTGCCCCTGCGCGCGGCGGTGATCACCCTTTCTGATAAGGGCAGCCGCGGCGAACGGGAGGACAAAAGCGGCCCACTCATTGTGGAGATGCTCACCGCCACAGGCTACAAGGTGGAGGAAGCACTGCTTCTGCCGGACGATGCCGCCCAGCTCAAAACCCAGCTGCTGCGCCTTGCGGATGCCCGTCAGGTGAACCTGATCCTCACCACCGGCGGCACCGGCTTTGCACCCCGGGATATCACCCCGGAAGCCACCTGTGCGGTGGCAGACCGCAACGCGCCCGGCATTGCCGAGGCCATGCGGTACCATAGCCTTACCATCACACCGCGCGGGATGCTGAGCCGCGGTGTCAGCGTGCTGCGCGGCAAGACCCTGATCGTGAACCTGCCGGGCAGCCCTAAGGCCGTAAAAGAAAACCTCGAGTACATCCTGCCCAGCCTTGCGCACGGCATCCGCCTTGCCGCCGGGCTGGACGGCGAATGCGCCCGGAAGTAAAAAAGTATCCCGGTGGGCGGCACCGCATCCTGTACCGTATCAAATGCAAGGATTCATTTTAAAAACAGGAGCGCTTATCATGAACAACACTAAAATTTCCCGCCGCAGCTTTCTGGCTGCTGCCGGTATCGCCGGTGCCGCTGCGGCCCTGACCGCCTGCGGCTCCTCCGCTTCCAGCACTGCATCTTCCGTAGCAGGCTCTGCCGCTGCTTCTTCTGAAGCAGCCGGTAGATCCGTGGAGCTGATCGTGTTTGCCGCCGCATCCCTCACCGAGACCCTCACCGCCATCGGCGAGATCTACTCTGCCGAGAACCCCGGCGTGACCTTCAGCTTCAACTTCGACTCCTCCGGCACCCTCAAGACCCAGATCCAGGAAGGCGCGGACTGCGACCTGTTCATCTCCGCCGGTCAGAAGCAGATGAACCAGCTGGACAGCACCGCTTCCGCCGATGTGAACACCGAAGGACTGGACTTCGTGGACAGCGATTCCCGCGTGGACCTGCTGGAGAACAAGGTCGTTCTGTGCGTGCCCGAGAATGGCGATAAGGGCATTGACAGCTTCGATTCTCTGGCCGAGCACCTCAAGGCCGGGGACATTCTGTTCTGCATGGGCAACAGCGATGTGCCCGTGGGCCAGTACACCCAGAAGATCCTTGCCTACTACGCTCTGGACGAGGAAGCACTGGCCGCAGCCGGTGTCATCACCTACGGCTCCAACGTCAAGGAGGTCACCACCCAGATCACCGAAGCCAGCGTGGATGCCGGTGTCGTGTACTGCACCGATGCCTACAGCGCAGGCCTGACCCCCGTGGATGAGGCCACCAAGGAGATGTGCGGTCAGGTCATCTATCCTGCCGCCGTGCTGAAGGCCGCTCCCAACGCCGAGGCTGCCAGGGAGTTTCTTGCCTATCTGCAGACCGACCGCGCCGCGACCGTGTTCGAGAGCGTGGGCTTCACCGCACTGTAAATCCGTTGTTTTTCAGAGCTTCCCCTCCGGGGGAAGCCTTTTTATTCGGAGGTATCATTTATGGACTGGTATCCCCTTTGGAACAGCCTGCGCATCGCCCTCGTCAGCTGCGCGGCGGTGTTCTTCCTTGGCATTTTTGCCGCCTACTATATTGCCAAGCTGCCGCGCACTGTCAAGGGCGCGCTGGACGTGGTGCTCACCCTGCCCATGGTGCTGCCGCCCACGGTGGTGGGCTATTTTCTACTACTTTTGTTCGGCGCAAAGCGGCCGCTGGGTGCCTTTTTCATGGAGCATTTCGGCGTGAAGCTGGTCATGAACTGGTACAGTGCCATCTTTGCATCCATCGTGGTGGCCTTTCCGCTGATGTACCGCACGGCGCGCGGCGCGTTTGAAAGCTTTGACGAAACGCTGGCATGGTCGGCGCAAACGCTGGGCCAGTCGGACGTGTGGATCTTCTGGCGGGTGCGGATGCCCTGCTGCCGTCAAGGCATTCTGGCCGGCACGGTGCTGGCCTTTGCCCGCGCGCTGGGCGAGTACGGTGCCACCAGCATGATCGCAGGCTACACCCCCGGCAAGACCGCCACCATTGCCACCACCGTGTACCAGCTGTGGCGCACCAACGACGAAGCCGGTGCCATGCGCTGGGTGCTGGTGGATATCGTGATCTCGGCAGTGGTGCTGCTGGCCGTGAATCTGCTGGAGAAAAAACAGAAAGCAGGTGGCCGCGCATGAGTCTTGAAGTGAACATTACCAAAAAGCTGGATGGCTTTACCCTTCACGCCAACTTTGCCGCGCGCAGCACCGCCACAGCCATTCTGGGCGCATCCGGCTGCGGCAAAAGCATGACCCTGCGCTGCATTGCCGGTATCGTAAAGCCGGATGCGGGCCGCATCGTACTGGATGGCCGGGTGCTGTTTGACAGCGCCCAGCACATCGACCTGCCGCCGCAGCAGCGCGGCGTGGGCCTGCTGTTCCAGAACTACGCACTGTTCCCCAACATGACCGTGGAGCAGAACGTGCTCTGCGGCCTGAAAGCCGAAAAAGACAAGGCCGCCCGCAAGGCCCGCTGCGCCGAAATGCTGCAGGCCATGCGGCTGGAATCCCTTGCCAAGCGCTACCCGGCCCAGCTTTCCGGCGGACAGCAGCAGCGCACCGCGCTGGCACGCATCCTTGTGGGCAGGCCCAAAATTCTGATGCTGGACGAGCCGTTCAGTGCGCTGGACAGCTACCTGCGTGAGGAAGTGGAGGGCGAAGTGGGCAGCCTGCTGGCCGGGTTTGGCGGCACGGCGCTGCTGGTCACCCACAACCGTGACGAAGCCTACCGCCTGTGCCGGGATATGATCGTGATGGATGGCGGGCAGGTGCTGCGCACCGGCGGCACCAAAGAGGTGTTTGCAGACCCGCAGAGCGCCACCGCTGCACGGCTGACCGGCTGCAAGAACATTCTGTCCTGCACCCGCGTGGATGCCCACACCGTGCGCCTGACCGGCTGGGATGCGCCCCTTCACCTTGCCGCCGAGGTTCCGGAAACCTGCACCGCCGTGGGCATCCGCGCCCACGACTTTGCCCCCTGCGCACCAGCTGCGCCGAACGCTCTGCCGGTGCAGCTGAACTCCACCAGCGAGAATCCCTTTGACTGGAACCTGATCTTTACCGCGCCGGACGGCACCACCCGCCTGTGGTGGAAGGTGAGCAAGACGAACCTGACCGCTGCGTCGCCGGAGGCACCGGCGTTTCTGGGCACTGCACCGCAGAACATCATGCCGTTGGGGTGACGGACAGTGCAAAAACCGCCCTGAAGGGCGCTGTGGGTAGCAGCGGATTTTCAAAGCCGCACAGCATATTCCCCGGCCAGGAAGCCGGATAAAACAAAAAGCGCGTACATTCGGCAGTTTGCTAAAATGTACGCGCTTTGATTTGTGCATTATTCTGGTATTCCCGTTTTTTTGTGGATCGCCTCGCGGTAGCGCCATGCGATCATACCGCTGATGAACGGATACGCTGTGCGGTGGGTGTGCACCTCGTTGATGGCAAGGCTGTGCACCGGGCAATTCTTCTGCCCGGCGGCGCTGCCCAAAAAGCGGGCGTTTTTCTTTTGGATTGCTGTGCTTGGCACTTGTTTTTGTATTTTTCATGCTTTTATCCGGTCGTTTCAGTGTCAATTCCAACGTTCTGGGCATAAAATGGTATTATAGCTAATATTATCACACTTCGCAGTTTTCTGTAATAAACATCCCTGTATTCAGCGGCCTGCGGTCTGCCCCGCAAACTCCGGCTGTGCAGGGCCGTTTTTCTGTGGTATACTGGTACTGGAAGCAGCCCGCCGCTGCGGGCACTTTTTTTGAAAAGCATTCACGCAAACTTCACAGCTTTTTTTTATTCTTGCTGTATGATATTCTGGTCAAGAAGTCTATTATTGAGGAAGGTGTCTGTATTATGGCTAAGATCCTGATCGTTGACGATGAGCCGCGCATCCGCGAGCTGATCCGCGAACATTTACAATATTCCGGTTATATCTGTGAAGAGGCCGCTGACGGCACAGCTGCGCTGACCCAGCTTTCCGGCGGGGCCTTCGATCTGGTCATTCTGGACCTGATGATGCCGTTCATGGACGGTATGACCTGCCTGCGGGAGATGCGCGCCCGCCACATCAACACGCCGGTCATCATCCTGACCGCCCGCGGCGAGGAATACGACAAGCTGGCCGGCCTGGAGAGCGGTGCCGACGACTACGTTGTCAAGCCCTTCTCTCCCCGTGAGCTGGTAGCCCGCGTCAAGGCCGTGCTGAACCGCACCATGCCCAAGCCCGCCGCTGCCTCCGACACCATGACCTTTGGTGAGCTGACCATCGACACGGCCAGCCACACGGTGCGCGTTTCCGGCGAGGAGGTGGCCCTGACCCCCAAGGAGTTCGACCTGCTGGTGTTCCTTGCTTCCAACAAGGGCATCGCCCTCAGCCGTGAAAAGATCCTGCAGAAGGTGTGGAACTACGACTACTTTGGCGAGGACCGCACCGTGGACACCCATGTCAAAATGCTGCGGGGCCATCTGGGCAAGTGCCGCAGCTACATTGCTACCGTGTGGGGCATCGGCTACAAATTCGACCCCGACGCAACGCGCTGATAAAGGAGCGGAGGATTCATGCGGCACCATCACTCCCCCGGCATCCGCGGCCAGCTGATGTGGTTTTTGTGTTGTATCTGTCTGTTCCTGCTGGCACTGGTGTGGTTTCTGTCCACCCAGCTGCTGGAACCGCTGTACACCAAGCACATTGAAAAACAGCTGACCACTCAGGCAGAAAGCATCACCGCCGAGCTGGACAAGGCTATTGCAAACGGCGAAGCCCTTTCGGCATGGTCTTTTGGCCATCTTACGGTCAACACCACGTTTTTTGACCGGCTTGCCACCCAGCTGTACGCCAGCGGTTCGCTGAACAGCTTCTGTGTGGATATTTCCGATACCACCATGCGCACGATCTATAAGATCGAGAACCAGTCCTACTGCAACCTGCACGAAACGCTGCTCTCGGATTCCGCCAACAATGATATGATCGTTTCCACCGCTGTGGCCATGCGCAAGAAATGCCGCACCACCGGCGGCTTTGTGCAGACCCTGAATCCGCCGCGGCTCTCCGGCTCGGCACAGCTGCTGGTAGGGCGCAACACCTCCGGCGGCGAGTACACCGTTCTGGTCACTACCAGCCTTGTGCATGTGGCTGAAGCCGGCAAGGTACTGAGCACCGTGCTGCCCATGGCAGCGGCGCTGATCTTTGCCTTTGCCATGACGGCGGCATGGCTGTTCAGTGAGTGGTTCACAAAGCCGCTGCGCCAGCTTTCCAGCGCTGCCCGCCAGATGGCCATGGGCAACTATGCCGTGCAGGTGGATACCCGCCGCAGCGATGAGCTGGGCGATCTGGCCCGGGACTTCAACCACATGGCAAGCGAGGTGCAGCATTCTTCGCAGATGCAGCGCGACCTGCTGGCCAACGTCTCCCACGACCTGCGCACCCCGCTGACCCTTATCAAGGGCTATGCCGAGACGGTGCGCGACATTACCGGCGACGACAAGGCCCACCGCGATGAGCAGATGAACATTATCGTGGACGAGACCGACCGCCTGACCGCACTGGTCTCCAGCGTGATGGAGCTGAGCAAGGTGACCAGCGGTGCCGACAAATGCGAGCGCGTGCACTTTGATATGGGCCAGCTGTGCGACGAGGTGAGCGAACGGTACGATGCCATCTGCGCCCAGAACGGCTGGCAGCTCCAGCTGGAGCTGCCGGACGAGGAACTGCCCGTTTACGCAGACCCCAACATGATGCAGCGCGCACTGCATAACCTGCTGGGCAACGCCATGCACCACATCGGCAAAGACGGCATCTTCATCCTGCGGGCCCAGCGCTGCACCGAGGGCGTGCGGATCGAGGTGGAGGACCATGGTCCCGGCATCTCTGCCGACGACCTGCCCTATATCTTTGATCGGTACTACCGCTCCCGTTCGGATGCCGGCAAGCAGGGCACCGGTCTGGGCCTTTCCATCACCAAGGCCATCTTCCAGCAGCACGGCTTCCGCTTTGGTGTGCAGAGCGCCATTGGCATGGGCACTACGTTCTGGTTCATCATGAACGACCTGCCCGCCAATGCAGCCGAGATGGCCGGGCAGGATAATCAGGAATAATTTTAAAGCCGGGATGACCGTGTGGTCGTCCCGGCTTTTGCTTTTTCTATAGAGCATCGTTTCTGCCCGCAATGCTGCGGCCATTCCAAATGATTTACTGGCTGGAATCTGCTGTGCGATAAATCCCAAATGTATTATCCGGTGCGGGCATTTCCACCCGGGAGGCACGATCATTCACAGCCCACATCATCCAGCCCATTGCAGCCAGTGCCGCCAGAATGATGATCCATTTGACAAAATTCGGCAGTTTTTTCATAGAAGATCCTTCAAATCCGTTTTATACTTTATTTTATACTTTCCGCTTTTATTCCGGCCTGCAAAGCTTCCGTGCACATCTGAGCAGCTCTTCGGCCTGCTGGCTGTCCAGCTGCTTCACCCATGCACCGCGCGCTGCTGCGCCCTCGCCGGTGCTGCCCGCTTCGGCAAAGCAGGCAAGGTCGGAGTCGGTGCGGCTCTGCCAGGGCGAAAAGCCCTCCGGCGCGATGTGTGCGCCAAGGCGGCAGTCCAGCACGGCCGTTTTACCGGTGGGCCGCCACGGCCTGCCCAGAAACACCGTGCCCGCCGGGCAGTTGTCCGAGACAAAATCGCAATCCCAGAACACAAACCCGAGGCCATCGGCACGGCCCGAGGGAGCCGTGACGTAGCTTGCAGGCAGGTGGTTATTCACGGTGCGGATGGTGCACTGCTCAAACAGAGCGTCCGCGCCGCCAAAAATAAAATCGATATCTCCCGCGATCTCGCAGTGCCGGTAATACTGGGCCGTCGGGCGGCGGGGCGCAAAGCGGCCCGGGCCAAGGAAGCCATCCTTCTCCCGCTCCTTCTCCGGCAGAGGGGCGCAGAACAGCGTATCCTGATTGCTCAGCAGCCGCACATTCTCAAAGAGGGTGTGTGAGCAGTCCACATAAGCCGCCACGGCCTGCCCCACCTTTGCCCCGGGGCCGGCATCGTTTTCAATGGTCAGGTCCCGCACCCGCAGTTCTATCCCCCGGAAAAACGCGGTATAGCTGCGGAAGGTGTGGGTGGGCCTGCCGTCCGGGTGCGGCAGACTGCCGCCGTCGCCCCACACGATGCGGGTGCTTTCCATGCCTGCGCCGATCAGGGTGATATCCTGTTTTTCGCACACCAGCTTTTCGCGGTAAACTCCCGGGCCAATGCGGATCTCTGCTGCGCAGGCATAAGGTACGGCCAGCACCGCTTCGGACACCGAAGCAAAATCGCCGCTGCCATCCTGCGCTACGGTTATGGTAAGCATATTTCTGTCCTCCCGTTTTGTTTCTATGCTTCCATAGTATACCTTCTCCTCCGTCGAAAATCAACGAAGTTTGTATGAACATCAAACGCATTTTTCCAGCCGCAGCACCGCCGCCGTAATGTCATCCGGCCTGCCGGTCTTCTGGGCGCGCACGCGGGCCGTTTCCACCAGCGTTTTTGCAACTTTTTCCGGCGCATCTCCTGCCGCAGCGGAAAGCTCCAGCTGCTTTGCCACCCAGCCCGGGCCGTCCACCAGCAGCCCGTCCGAGACCAGCACCGCATAATCGCCCACCGTCAAATGCACCACCCGGCTCTGTCCGTTCACTCCGCCCAGAATGCCCACCGGCAGGCTGGTGTCGCCCACAGCACGCACCCGCCCGCCGTGCACAAGGAAGCCCGGTGCCGCACCGGCCTTGAACAGCCTTGCCGTGCCGGTGTAAAGATCCACGCTGATGAGGTCCAGCGTGGCACCGCTCTCATCCTCACTTTTCAGGGCAAGGGCCACGTTGACCAGTCTTGCCGCCAGCTCTGCGGTAAAGCCCGCCTTGAGCAGCCGGGCCGTCAGCTCGGCGGCAAGGTTGCCATCCACGGCTGCAGGCCTGCCGGTGCCCATGCCGTCGCACAGGATCATCTGCGCTGCCGCCGGGCTGCAGAACTGCTGCACCGCATCGCCGGAAATACTGCCCCGCGCCGCCGCGCCCGCCATGCCGAACACGGCCCGCAGCACAGGCTTTTCGCTGAACAGCAGGGTGGTCATTCCCTTGCAGGAAAGCACCTGCGGCACTTCCAGCGTGCGGCGGCAGATGCGGCCCACCTCCCCGGCCAGCGCGGCCAGCTCCTGCGCCGAGAAGCGGGTGCGCGGCAGCGTGACCGCCGCATGGGTGCGGCCCAGATCATCCAGCGTGACGGCACACTCCTGCGGCGGAGTGCCAAGCTGCGCAAAAAAGTCCGCCACCCGGCCGGATTTATAGGGTTCCGGGTCGCCCGGACGGCCCAGCTGTTCTCCCAACACGCCCAGCGCTTCGGCCACGGCGCTGTACTGCTCGGTCAGGGCAGTGCGCATGGCTTCGGCATGAAGGCGGGCCTCCTTGCGGCTGCGGTACAGCGCAAAGGAGCGGTTTGCCGCTGCGCACAGCGCTGCCGGGTGGATGCACCGGGATAATTGCCCGGGCAATTGAGCCGTTTCCAGCCCGCCGCTGCTTTCCAGCAGAGGACGCAGTGCTTCCATGCCCTCCAGCGTGGCGGCATACTCCTGCTTCCAGCAGGTATCCCGCCGTCCGCAGTTAAAACAAAGGGTATCATGTGTGTTATCAATTACCCAATGGAAATCCTCACGCCGGTGCGGCAGCGTTTCGTAGACATCGTTCACGGTCTCTGCCAGCGATGCAAGGCTCTGGGACACCTGTTCCAGCCGGGTGGCCGCTGCACTGTACTGCTGCGGCTGGGCCTGCCCTGCCTGCGGCTTTTCTTCCGGCTCCGGCACAAGCCATGCTGCGGGCATGGCCGCTACGGCCGTGATGCCGATGCAGACGTTCAGCAGATATTGGAACGCGCTCCCGGGCGGCTGCACACAGAGTGCACCGGTCACGCAGCCGCCCGCGTAGGCGGCTACCGTTTCCATGCGCCGTCCGGGTGCCAGCACTGCCGCTGCCACCGTGGCAAAGGCAAGGCCGGATGCCGCAAAGCTGAGGGCCGGGTCTGCCGCGCACAGCGCAGCGCCCAGCACCGCGCAGGCCGCAAGCGCGGCTTTGGCCTGCCCTTTGCTGCATAAATACAGTTCCAGCGCTGCGCAGACGATCACGCCCGGCAGCAGCTGCCACAGCTGCACACTGCCCAGCGCCGCCGCTGCGGCCGCACCCACCAGAAGCATCCCGGCACCCGGCTTTTCGGGCGCGAACTGCCGCAGACAAAAGCCCATGGCTGCGGCCAGCAGGGCATCTGCTGCACTGTAAAGCACCAGCTCTGCCCCGCCGCCGCCAAAGGCAAAGCACAGCGCCACGCCCACCAGCGTGCCGCAGCCCGCCAGTGCCGCCGGGGTCAGTGTTCTGGCACCCATCCACCGCGCTGCCACTGCAGCACCCAGTGCGCACAGCATACAGACACTGCGCAGCGAGAGCGCGCCAAACCCGTGCAGCAGCACACCCAGCGCCGCACCCGCCGCACAGGGGGCAAAGCAGTCCTCTGCAAAGCCCAGCACAAAGCCCAGACCAAAAGGCATCAGTGCACCGTACAGAACGGCCCAGCCGCCCGCAAATCCCACTGCCACAGCCGCCAGCCTGCGCGCTGCCGGGCGCAGCTCCGCCCGCCGTGCCAGTGCTGCCCGCTGTCTGTTCTGCCGCCCGACCGCTGCCAGACTCATCCGTTCTGTCATAAAAACTCCCCGCTTTCCGGCGGGGCGTTGTGGTTCTGTTCCCCGCGCTTTCTGCATATACTGTAGCGCGGGCGCGCGGCGATTTTTGGCGCGGTGCAGTGTTCTGCCGCAAACCGGCCCAAAGACGCAAAAAAGCCCTGCAGCGTTCAAAAATGCTGCAGAGCTTTGTGGTTTTATGGCAAAAATCAGCCGTTCAGCTTTTCAATTGCCGCTTTTACGCGGGCAAGGGTGGTTTCGCGGCCCATCATGCAGGCAAGGTCGGTGCCGCCGCCGGGGGTGCGCTGCTTGCCAGAAAGGGCAATGCCCAGCGGGTACAGCAGCCAGCCGTTCTTCTTGCCCAGCTCCTCAGCCTTGGCCTTGCAGGCATCGAAGACGGCATCGCGATTGCCAAAATCCAGTGCTTCGTCGCTGAGCACAGGCAGCAGGGCTTCCAGTGCCTCCTTGGCGGTTTCCGGGGTGGTCTTCTGCTTCTTGTTGGCGTACATGCTCACATCGTACTCGGGCATCGCATCAAAGAAATCCAGCTGCTCCGGGATCTCGCCCAGCACTTCGCAGCGGGGCTGCAGGTTTGCGCACAGCAGCTTCTTGTCGATGGAGGTGTGCACGGCCTTGTCGATCCACGGCTCCGCCTTCTTCTGGAACTCTTCCGGGGACAGGCGGCGGATATATTCCGCGTTGATGGCCCGCAGCTTGAGGGGATCGAAGATGGCCGGAGACTTGGAGATGCCGTCCGGAGACCAGATCTTGACCAGCTCCGGCAGGGAGAAGATCTCCTGCTCGGCATACTCGCCCTTGGGGCTCCAGCCCAGCAGGCAGATGTAGTTCAGCACGGCCTCGGTCAGGTAGCCCTTTGCCACCAGATCCTGATAGCTGGCATCGCCGTTGCGCTTGGAAAGCTTATTCTGTGCATCCTTCATGACCGGCGGGCAGTGGATGTAGGTGGGGATCTCCCAGCCGAACGCCTGATACAGCAGGTTGTACTTGGGGGTAGAGGACAGATATTCGCTGCCGCGGATCACGTGGGTGATGCCCATGAGGTGATCGTCCACCACATTTGCAAAGTTGTAGGTGGGCATGCCGTCGGTCTTGATGAGGATCTGGTCGTCCATCTCGCTGTTGTTCACCTCGATGTGGCCGTACACCACATCGTCAAAGCCGGTCACGCCCTCGCGGGGGATCTTCTGGCGGATAACATAGGGTTCCCCGGCAGCAAGACGCTTTTCCACTTCGTCCTTGGGCAGGTCGCGGCAGCATCCGTCATAGTGGGTCATCTCACCGTTGGCGCGCTGCTCGGCGTGCAGGGCTTCCAGACGCTCCTCGGTGCAGAAGCAATAATATGCCTTGCCCTCGGCCACCAGCTGCTCGGCATACTGTTTGAACATGCCCATGCGCTCGCTCTGCACATAGGGGCCCACGGGGCCGCCGATGTCCGGGCCTTCGTCCCACAGCAGGCCGGTCTCCCGCAGGGTGTTGTAGATGACATCCACAGCGCCCTCCACATAACGGCCCTGGTCGGTATCCTCGATGCGCAGGATGAAGGTGCCATCCTCGTGCTTTGCCATCAGGTAGGTGTACAGGGCAGTGCGCAGGTTGCCAACGTGCATATAACCCGTGGGCGACGGCGCAAAACGGGTGCGGACTTTATTGCTCGGCATAGAAAAACGCTCCTTTATTCTCATGCAAAAAATTTGCGGATAGCTATGTTTTATTGTACTGATTCTGCGCAGTTTTGTCAATGCAGGATAACATCATGCATTCACAGCTTTGCTTTTCCTTTTGTTCGCAATATGCTATACTTGATTCAACAAATCGAAAGTTGACAAAGGAGTTGAGCTGATATGAAAAAGAAAATCATCCTATTGCTGTCTGTTGTGATAATTCTTTTGATGGGCATTGTTGTATGGTTTAATATTCCACTCGACTTGATGGACTTAGACCCTAATGAGGTCATGGAAATAGTTGTTTTCAATGGCAATAGCGGAAACGCAACACATATTACCGACAAAGAGCAGATTCAGCATATTGTCGAAAATTTGAATGGCGTCGAATTAAAGCGGTCAAAGCCGTCTTTGGGATATATGGGATATAGTTTCAAAGTTACTATTTATTTGTCTGATGGCAACGAGGCAGGCGATTGGAATAATTTTATTATCAATTCAGATGATACAATTAGAAAAGATCCATTTTTCTATTCTGTTACAAAGGGAAATATTGATTACAGCTATATTGAAGGTATCGTAGAATAACAAAAATTCCAGTTTGCCGTACAGCGCCAAACAGCGGAAAAGCCCCTGCATTCCAAAAACGGATGCAGGGGCTTTTTTTGTTTACTTCAAGATGATCTCGCCGTTTTCACCGGCATCCACCACAAGGGTGCCGCCGGATGCCAGCGTGCCGTCGATCAGGCGCTCGGCGGCGGGGTCTTCCACGGCTTTGCGAATGACGCGGCGCAAATCGCGCGCACCAAACTTGCCGCCCTGACTCTTTTGCACCAGAGCCTTGAGGGCTGCCGGGGTATAGCTGTATGCGATACCCTTGGCCTCCATGCCGGGCTTGTACTCGTCCAGCATCAGGGCCGCGATGCCCTGCAGGGTCTGTTCCGTCAAAGGCTTGAAGGCGATCACTTCATCCACGCGGCCAAGGAACTCCGGGCGCAGGAACTGCGCCAGCGCCTTGCGGGTCTTTTCCTCGCTGAGCTGTTCCTCGCTCTTATTGAAGCCAAGCCCACCGGTGCTCTGGTCGCTGCTGCCGGCGTTGGAGGTCATGCAGATGACCGTGTTGGAGAAGTCCACCGTGCGGCCCTGCGCATCGTTGATCTTGCCCTCGTCCAGAATCTGCAGCAGAATGTTCATCACATCCGGGTGCGCCTTTTCGATCTCATCGAACAGCACCACGCTGTAGGGACGGCGGCGCACCTTTTCGGTGAGCTGGCCGGCCTCCTCGTAGCCCACATAGCCCGGAGGCGAACCGATCATGCGGGACACCGCGTATTTTTCCATATACTCGCTCATGTCCAGACGAATGAGCGGGTCGGGGCCGTCGAACAGCTGATTTGCCAGCTGCTTGACCAGCTCGGTCTTGCCCACGCCGGTGGGGCCCACAAAGA
>OHIR01000628.1_pt1 | contig 21767 bp, 15 predicted proteins | sample 1568301 | NCBI WGS metagenome assembly OHIR01 (sample SAMEA3879539, study PRJEB24766) | human gut metagenome | biome: human-associated habitat; feature: feces | place: USA | collected 1985/1987
GAGCGCCACCTTGCCAAGGTGGAGGTAGCGAGTTCGAGCCTCGTCGGCCGCTCCAACAGGAGTGGAAATTCACTCCTAAATATGGTGACGTGGCCAAGTGGTAAGGCAAGGGTCTGCAAAACCCTCATCCACCAGTTCAAATCTGGTCGTCACCTCCAAAAGATTCCCGGAAGCTGAAGCTTCCGGGATTTTTTTGTTTTGCGTTGTTCCCGGAATGATTATCGCCGGTTTAGCTGGATTTGCAAACGGGAAGGTGCTACAATGGCTATACTACTTTGCAAAGGAGCTGATGCCTGTGCCCGCCGAAAACCATACCACCCTCACCCCGGATACGCCGGTGCGCTACCTGAAGGGCGTTGGCCCCAAGACCGCTGAGCGGTTCGAGAAGCTGGGCATCGTGACGCTGGCCGACCTGCTGTGCCACTACCCCCGCAGATATATCGACTTCACGAAGCCCTACTCCATCGCAGAGGCCCCCGCCGATGTGGAATGCGTCGTCAGGGCCGAGGTGTTCGCCAAACCCGGCGGGCGTATCCTGCCGGGCGGGCGGCGGATGGAGCGCATCACTGCCGGGGACGATGTGTCCAGTCTGGAGATCACATGGTTCAATAATCCCTATGCCGCCCAGAAGCTGCAGCTTGGGCAGGAATATTATTTTCAGGGCATCGTTACCGGCGGGATGCTGCGCCGCCAGATGGTCAACCCGCAGGTGCGCACCGCCGAGCAGATCAAGGCTTCTCCCTTTGAAGCGGTCTACCCCCAGACCGAGGGCCTGACCAGCAATGCCATCGCCAAGTGCGTGCGGCAGCTGCTGCCCCATGCAGAGCTTCTGCCCGACCCTCTTCCGCCGGAAATGCTGGCAAAATACCGTCTGCTCTCCAAGGCAGATGCGGTGCGGGCCATCCACTGCCCTGCCACCGAAGAGCAGGCCTATGCAGCCCGGCGGCGGCTGATCTATGAAGAACTTCTGGTTTTGCAGCTGGGCATTGGCCGGATGAAAAACCGGGGTGCCGCTGCCACCGGTGCGCCCATGCAGCTTGCCGACCCGTCCCTGTTCTGGGCCAGCCTGCCCTTTTCCCCCACCGGAGCCCAGCGCCGGGCCGTGAGCGAGATTCTGGCCGACATGGCGGGCGAGACTTCCATGAACCGCCTTTTGCAGGGCGATGTGGGCAGCGGCAAAACGCTGGTGGCGGCTGCCGCCATCTGGGCCTGCATCCGGGCGGGGTATCAGGCCGCGCTGCTGGCCCCGACAGAAATTCTGGCCACCCAGCACGCCGAAGGCCTGAACCGGATGCTTGCCCCCTTCGGGATGCGGGTGGCCCTGCTGACCGGCGGCATGAAGGCCGCTGCACGCCGCACCACCCTTGCCGCCATCCGGAACGACGAAGCCGACCTTGTGGTGGGCACCCACGCCATCCTCAGCGAGGGCGTAGAATTTGCCCGGCTTGGTCTTGCCGTGATCGACGAGCAGCACCGCTTTGGGGTACGGCAGCGCGGAATGCTGGCCGAAAAGGCCGCGAATCCGCACCTGCTGGTGATGAGCGCAACGCCCATTCCCCGCACGCTGGGCCTGCTCATCTACGGCGATTTGGACATCTCCATTCTGGACGAGCTGCCGCCGGGCCGCACACCGGTCAAGACCCGCTGCATCACCGGCAAAAAGCGGCGCGACCTCTACCATTTTCTCGATCAGGAGATCGGGCGCGGGCGGCAAGTGTATCTGGTCTGCCCCGCCATCGAGGACACACCGGATGGCGGGCTGAACGCCGTTAAGAGCTACTACGAGGACATTGCCAAAGCCCTGCTGCCGGAGCGCCGGGTAGGCCTGATGCACGGCAAGCTCAAACCCAAGGAGAAAGCTGCCGTGATGGAGGACTTCAAAGCCGGACGGCTGGACGCACTGGTGTCCACCACCGTCATTGAGGTGGGTGTGGATGTGCCCAATGCCAGCGTAATGGTGATCGAAAACGCAGAGCGCTACGGTCTGAGCGCCCTGCACCAGCTGCGCGGCCGCGTGGGACGCGGTGCAGCGGAGAGCTGGTGCTTTCTTGTCAGCGACAACCAAAGCGAAAACGTACAAAAGCGGCTGAAATTTTTGTGCAGCACCACGGACGGCTTTGCGGTGGCGCAGTACGATCTGGAGACCCGCGGCCCCGGCGACTTTTTCGGCAGCCGCCAGCACGGCCTGCCCACCCTGCAGATCGCCGACCTGATGAACGACACCCGCACCCTGCACGCTGCGCAGGCGGAAGCCGTTGCCATGCTGGCCGACGACCCGCTGCTGGAAGCGCCGGAGCACGCACTGCTGGAACAGCAGGTGCAGCAGATGTTCGAGAAAGCCGGAGCCATGAACTGATCCGGAGGTTTTTTGCGCACAAGCAACAGCAAATGCAAAAGCCGCTGCACGGCTGGTGCAGCGGCCCCTGTTATCGAACGGAAAGCTTTGCGTGCCGTTCGCCCATGCTTATCACATCGCAGAACACGCAGCGGCTTTTGGTGGAAAGCTGGGTATCCTTATGGTAGCAGCCAAAAAACCACTTGTCGTAGGTCAGCTTCAACAAAATTTTATCCAGAAAGCTGTGCAGCTGGTTGGTCTCGCCGCTGGCAAGGGCGGTAAAATCCAAAAATCTGCTTGGCGCATCGTGGGTCAGCACATAATCCACTTTGTAATCGCACGCTGCAAGGTTCTCCTCACAAAAGACGTATTCCTCCTCCGAAGGCATTTCTTCCCTCCACCAGTTCACGCCGGGTTCCCGATCCTCCACATCCTGGCTTTCCGCACCGCCAAAGCACAGGTATTTTTTATTCTCCAATTCCAGCACACTGCCGCGGCACACATGGTACACATTGCCGCCCAGTGCCTGCACCTTCCCGCCAAAGCGTTCCTCGGTGGGATACTGCTTTAAAAGATCATAGTTTTCGTGGCTGCCGTCCAGAAACAGCAGGGTATACGGGCGCTTGCGCAGCCAATCCAGCTTTTTCTGTTCCTCCTTGCTGCCGTCCCACACAAAGCCAAAGTCGCCCAGTACCACCACGGTATCCCGTTTGCCCAGCCAGCGCAGCTTGCCGTGCTTGAAGCGGTCGATGTCGCCGTGGGTGTCCCCTGTCAGATATACCATTCCTGTCCTCCCTGACCGGATGTGAAATCGGCACAATAAGCCTTGTCACACCCCGCCAAACCTGTTATTATAAAGAATACAGCCTTCCGCTGTGATCTCGTTCTTACCCGGCGCACGGCGCTTGTGCCGTGCTGCCTGTTGTTTTATATTATCGCTTTTTAAAGGAATTGTCCACATGAAACGTATTTTTGCGCTGGTTTTATCGTTCGCTGTCCTGTTCAGCTGCCTTGTGCTGCCCGCCGGGGCTATGTTCGACCCCACCCCGGTCTATCAGGTGCAGGCACAGAGCGCCTATATCGTCAACACCGATACCAATATCATCGTCTATGATAAGGACAGCACAAAGCAGGTATCCGCCGGTGGTCTGACAAAGTACATGACCATTGCCCTGCTGCTGACCAACTATGCCGACCATCTGGACGACACCTTCCAGATGCCCTTTGCCATCTCGGATTACGTTTATAACACCAACAACGCCGATATGCGCTCCAACGAGACCTTTACCTACCGCGAAGCCATGTACGCCATGCTGACCCGCAACGCCAACGAAGCTGCCATGGGCCTTGCCTACGCCCTTTCCGGCGGCGATCTCGCGGGCTGGGTGAGCCAGATGAACACCCTGTCCCAGCGCATCGGCACCACCGGCAGCACCTGGACGGATGCCTGCGGCATCGACAGCGGCAACGTGACCTGTGCCGTGGATATGTACCTGATCCTGCGCTATCTGATGAGCTTTGATGCCTTTGTGGAGGTTTCCGGTGCGCCCAGCTTTACCATGCCCGCCAAAGAAAAACACCGTTCTTCGTCTGTTCTGGTCAGCCAGAACGCCGCGCTGAGCAAATCCAGCGGCGGCAAATACTACCGCAGCGCCATGCAGGGCGGCATGTGCGATGTGACCGCATTCAAAAGCGACAGTGGCAATCAGAGCTATGTTTCATGGGCCAATAAGGATGGTGCCACCTATATTTTCTGCGTGATGCAAAGCCCGGACACCTGCGACGATTTCGGCTACGCCAACCGTCGCCCGGCCCTGTGCGAGACCGTGAAGCTGATGGACTGGGTGTTCGACAGCTTTTCCATTCAGGCCGCGCTGGACACCGACCTTACGCTGGCCGAGATCCCGGTGAAGTATTCCTCCGATACCAGCTCCCTGCAGCTGTATCCCGCCGACAGCATGATGACCCTGCTGCCTTCCACCGGCGACGGCAGCGTGACCCAGAAATATTTCCACCTGCCGGATTCCGTGTGTGCCCCTGTCCAGCAGGGCGATGTGGTGGGTACCGTGGAGCTAAAGCTTGCCGGTGAGACCATTGGCGTGGTGGACCTGATCGCCGGGCAGGATGTCAGCCGCAACCCGCTGCTGTTCACTGTGGCGCGTTTTCAGGAATTCTTAGGCAGTCTGTATCTCAAAGTTGTAATAACACTGAGTATTATTTTCATCATCATCTACTTTGCGTGGGTCCTTTTGAACAACTGGAACCGCCGCAAGCCCACCAGAAAGATCCGCCGCCGCTGAGTTTTACACCGTTCGGCCGCATTTTGTGGAAAAGTGATGCAAAAAGCCCCGTCAGCCTTTTCAGGATGACGGGGCTTTTGGTTGCGCCAGCAGGAGTCGAACCTACGATGGGGGAGTCAAAGTCCCCTGCCTTACCGCTTGGCGATGGCGCATCGTGCAAGATATTATACCATATTCTTTGTTTTTCCACAAGGGGAAGGTTCCACTTTTCCGCTTTTGCGGCGGCTCTGTGCCGCCTTTTGCAGCCTGCAATTTGTGAAAAGCCAATTTTTTTCATCATAACAACAAAATACGCCCATTTTGTTGCGCTTTTGTTACACTGCATGTGGTAAATATAGGATTGAATAAACCTCCTCTTCCCGGCTTTTTCGTCTACTGCCTCATGGCGGGGACATCGAGGTCTGTTCTGGTGTTTCCGTTCCCGGCAGGCACCACATCCCAATTTGTCAGGAAAGCGAGGAGTCATATGAAAAAGATCTTGAAAATGCTGGTCCTCGGTCTGCTCAGCGCTGCACTGCTCTGCTGTGCACTGCCCTCTGCCTTTGCCGCAGAAGACAAGGATTCGCAGGTCTACACCATTGGTCTGGATGCCATGGGCGGCAGCAGCTCCGCTGTGGCAGTCACCACCAATCTGAGCGGCAAACTCAGTGCCCTGCCCGCGCAGCCTACGCTGGAAGGCTACACCTTTGACGGCTGGTATACCGAGCCGGTGGGCGGCACAAAAATCAGCACCTCTACGGTGTTTACCGGTGATACCACTGTGTACGCACACTGGACCGTGAAAAATGCCACCACTTCCACCAGCACATCCACGCCCGCTCAGCCGGAACAGACCGCGCAGGAATACGATGACGGCCCGATTTTGAGCGTTCTGACGGTAGCCGGTGCTCTGATCACCACGCTGGCCGTGGCTGCCTTTATTTAAGTCTTTCCACACACTGTATCAATTTTATCAATAGAAAGGAAAATCTCCATGTCTACTATGAAACTGCCCGCAAACTATGCCTCCATCAGCGAAGAGGAAATGGTCTATCTGGACGGTGGTGCCCGCGACGCTTACAACAGCTTCCTGAATGTCGGTAAGGTGTTCAACGCCATTGCCCGCATCTTCTCCGGTGCAAGCTCCATCATCAACAATGTCAACGTGATCTACCAGTCCTTCCTGACTCTGGGCGATCTGCTGAAGAGCTTCTGATCCGGCTTCTATTTTCATCTGTTTTTCAAGAACTGTCTCCGTTGTGGGGACAGTTCTTTTTGTTTTTAACGCATTTTAATCGTTTACATCAAAAGAAACAATTTTTCTTTGGCTTTGGCAAAAAAATGCACGGAAAAGGCATTCTTGTTACGCTTTTGTTACGCATACTGTGCTAACATATAAGGTGGAAGGTCATTCATCAAACTGGCGCTTTCACGCCGAAAACTGATATATCAAATGTGGTTTTGTGGTGCGAAAATTTTCGTATTTGTCGAAAGTTTTCGTTCGCCCAATCCGACCACTTTTTGCGGGAGAAATCGATCATTATGCCAGACCGTGAACTGCGGCACATGCGCCGCACCGAATTAGTCGAGATCATTCTGGCGCTCAAGCAGAGCGAGGACCAGCTCCGGGCAGAAAACGCTGCCCTGTCTGCCCAGCTGCAGGAACGGCAGATCCATATTGAAAACGCAGGTTCCATTGCGCAGGCTGCACTGGAACTGAACAAGGTGTTTGAAGCGGCGCAGGCTGCGGCTGATGAATACGTTGCATCGGTGCTCGCAGCAAACAAAAACACCGATGCCGCTGCCAGCGCTCTGCGCGCTCAGGCGGAAGCCGAAGCCCAGCAGATCCTTGCACAGGCACAGACCGAGGCTGCGAACCTGAAGGCCCGTACCCAGCAGCAGTGCGACGCGGAAACGGAAGCCGTCGCACGCAAGCGCGCCCAGACCGAAGCGGACTGCAAGGCAATGCTTGCCCGGACGCAGCAGGAGATCCAGCAGCGCCGGGCCGCTTTTGACCGCCGGGCCAGCGAACTGCTGGACGGCTATCACAGCACGGAATTCCTGCCGGAGGAGCGTGCCAAATGAAAGAGCAAAAGATCAGGTTCACGCCCATTCCATCCACAGCAGAGGTGGAAGCAGAGCGCGAACGTCTGGCCTACCGCAGCCGTTATATGCGGGTGCTGCGCAGCACGGTCTACACGCTGCTGGTGGTCGCGGCCATTGCCGTGCTGCTGGCCACTCTGTTTCTGCCGGTGCTGCAGGTCTCCGGCGACAGCATGAACCCCACTCTGCAGGACCGGGACATCATTCTGCTGGTCAAGGGCAGCGACATGAAGACCGGCGACCTTTGCGGATTTTACTGGCAGAACAAGCTTCTGCTCAAGCGCATCATCGGCCTGCCCGGTGATGTGATCGAACTGGACGAGGACGGTGTGGTCACTGTGAACGGCCAGACGCTGGATGAGCCCTATGTAGATGAACTTGCTCTGGGCGAATGCGACATCAAATTTCCCTATCAGGTGCCGGAAAACCGGTATTTCGTACTGGGTGACCATCGGGCCACCTCCATTGACAGCCGCAGCAGTGTGATCGGCTGTGTGGAAAAAAGTCAGATCGTAGGCAAGGTTTTTTTGCGGGTATGGCCCTTGTCCAGCTTCTCGTTGATCCACTAAGGAGGTTTAGGAATCATGCGGGATATTGTGAAAGAATATCAGAAAAAGTTCCGTCGGAACCACCAGCGCGCCAGACGCTATACTGCGCTGTTGCTGGCACTGGCGCTTACCACCAGCCTGTTCGTGAACTGGCAGCTGCACGGCGTGGGCATTGCCAAAACGGCCGAATATCTGTGCGGCGAGTTGGAGCACGAGCACACCGCTGCCTGCTATGAAAAGCAGCTGGTGTGCGGCTATGAGGAAGGCGAACCGGAGGACTGGAACGCCACCATGACGGACGACGGCACGTCTTTTGATGATACATTCGGCATGGATGCGGATGATCCCGGCATTGCAGCCTATTCCGCAGAGCCGGAGTACATCTTTGTGCCCCATGAGCACACCGACGACTGCTATCAGGAAGTGCGGGAGCTGACCTGCCTGGAAGAAGAGCACGAGCACACCGATGACTGCTTTGATCCTGAGGACGGCAGCCTGATTTGTGGTCTGTTCTGTCACACCCACGACGACAGCTGCTACACCACCACCTATGAGCTGGTGTGCGGTCTGGAAGAGGGCGAGCTTGTAGAAGAAGTGAACCCCGATTATGACCCGGTGGCCCTGTTTGAGGAGCCGGTGGCCGCAAAAGCCCGTGGTGGTCGATCCTGTGACCGAGACCCCGGTGCACCACCACACCGATGCCTGCTACGAGGAAGTGCTGGTCTGCGGCCTGCCGGAGCATCACCACACGGTGAACTGCCTGTCCGACCCGCTGGACGGCACGCAGGACGAGGACGACTGGCTGGACAAGACTGGCACGGCCCTGACCGGCATGTGGAACGAAGACCTGCTCACCGTGGCACAGGGTCAACTGGGCTATGAGCAGAGCGAGAAAAACTTTAAGCTGGACGATGCCGACGGCACCACCGTACATTATTATACCCGCTACGGTGCATGGTACGGCAATTCCTACGGTTCGTGGGATGTAATGTTCCTCTCCTACTGCCTGAACTATGCCGGCATTCCCCAGAGCGCGATCCCGCAGGTTTCCAGCGTACTGTCTTTGCACAGCCAGCTGCGCAGCGTGCTGTACAACGAAGAGACCGGCAGCGGCTATGCCATGGATTTTGACGGTGATCTGCCGTCTGATGCCGCAATGCCCGGTGATATCGTCATCTACAATGGCACCGTGACCAAGGCTGTGGCCGTGGAAAGCCAGCCGTTGCAGGTGCAGGATGATTCCGCCGATGCCGACATTGCCCTGCTCTCCATGGATGCTGCGGCCACCACCGACACCGCGCCCCACATTGAGGAATACACCGTGGATGCCAGCACCGTTGGCATCGTGAGCGATGTGGACGAAGATTTCGGCACCCTGACCGTGATCTCCGGCGATGTGGACGGCAAGGTGGCTAAAGTCACGCTGAATGCTTCGCAGGTGACAACGCTGGTGTCTGTGGCAAATGCGCAGCAGGCCGATTACGGCGTTGCTACGCTGGAAAGTGATGCCTCTGCCAAGAAGGTTCTTGATACAATGGTTCCCGGCGGTAATATTGTCGGCACCACGATCACGGTCAACAACCAGCCGGTAACAGGTGATCTGACCCTGAACGATGGCGATAAGATCACGCTGGATTACGATTACATCATCCCGGCCGATACGATCGATCCCGATGGTGACCGCACTTTGACTTACCAGCTGCCTGAGGGTCTCTACCTTAGCACTGCGATTGAAAATAGGCCTATCAACCAGAACAACAAGGTTGTTGGTTCCTACAGTGTTTCCAAAAGCGGCAAAGTAACACTGGTATTTGACACCAATTTTAAAGCTGATGAGTATTTTGTAGGTTCGTTTGGTCTGGAAGCCCAGGTGGAGACCGATAAGATCGGCGACAATGGCGAGATCAAATTCCCCGGCACCGGTATTACCGTGACCGTAAAGGATAAGACCGATCTCAGCCTGAAAAAGAGTCGTGTCAATGATCGTTTTGTGGAAGAGAACGGCAAGGTTTATGCCTACTACGTAATTGATGTCAGTTCCAAACAAGGTTGGAACGAGCCTATCACGATCCACGATGAGTTCAATTCCGATAATACCCTCGGCGGCACATACGACCGGAACAGCTTTGTCCTGACGGACAAGAGCGGCAATACGATTACGGGTCATACCCCGGATTTTGCTGCAGATGGCAAGAGTTTTGATTTGAAGGATCTTCCTGCTCTGAAAAAGGGCGAGGCCTACAAGCTGGCCTACCGGGTAGAGATCACCAACAATACCAAAGACGGTTATGGCACTTTTTGCAATACCGCGTGGGTTCGTGAAAACGATAAGAAAACTGTCTATGCTGCACACGACAGCTATATTAAAAAAGCTTCCAATTACAACCCCGATGACGGGTATATGTACTGGACCGTCACGGTTTATAATCCGGATGGCGGCGATCTGAACGGCAAAAAGCTTTCGGATATCATCCAGACGCGCGGTGCCGAGATCGTGGGTAATGTCACCGTTACGCAAACTGATCTCAATTGGCAGCAATCTGAATTTGATCAGATCACACCTGCAGCTGGCAGCACCGGATTTGACTATACATTCGAGAAAGAGGCCAAGGGCCGGGAGTATAAGTTCACCTATAAGACCAAAGTTCCTGACGGTGTCACGAAAGTGGAGAACAAGTCTATCATCGATGACAAGTATACCGCTGAGGAAACCGGCACGGTAACCGACCGTAAATGGGAGGTAAGCAAGAGTACTGTGGGTTCTCTGGAAGAAACCGCCACCAAGGATCTCTGCAAAGGTGCGTGGAGCGTTTCTTCCCCCATCCCCAACAACTGGTCCACCTGCGAGTTTATTGATCAGATCAAAAAGCCCAAAACGTCTGGCATAGATCATTATGGCATCGCATCCGAGCTGCAGAGCGAGATCGAGCAAAACCTCTCCTTTACTCTTGTAAACGGAACAACGCTTAACTATCAGGCTGCTACGGCTGCGGGCATCGGCATTAAGATCTCCTATTATGGAGTTGATGACCCCAACAAGAGCGATCCCAAACCGATTCAATTTACAGATGACAGCTCGCACGTGCAGTCCTTTAAAGTCACGCTAAGCAAAGGCGCCTACAACGGTACTGCCATCAAGTCCATGTCCATCAGCGAATACCACACCTACATGAATGTAGCGGGTGTCGCAGAGGGGAACAAGGTCGAATTTACCAACAAAATAAAAGGCGGCAGCAGTCCCAAGTTCACCTACGAAAAGAAAAAGCCTACCCCCGTATTGAGCAAAGGCGTTTCCACAACGGGTGAATCGAGCATTACTTCTACCGGTGACGGCGTCTATGGCAGCACCATTACCACCGGCTACAAAGACGATAAAGACAACTACATCTACTACCAGTTGTCGCTGAACATTGCCGACTGGACAGAGTTCCCGGAGGATACCATCGCCGTAACAGATACGCTGGACAGCCGTGTGACCTTTGTGGATGCGGAAGCAACCTTCAATTATGGTGGTAATTCTTGTTGGCCTGGTTCCGGTAGTTACGATTTAAAGCAAAAAAAATATTTCAGTTGGAACGTTAGCAATAATGTCGTGACCTTCCAATTCAACGAATTAAAAAGCATTACAGAAACTGCACGCATAACGGCGATCATCATCCGCTACAAGGTCAAGGTCACCGACCCGGAATGGGCTTCCAACCCTGAAAAAGCACTTGAGACCTACCCCAACACCGCAGCCTGGGGCGAAGCCAAAGCTTCTGCAAGTGCAACTTTCACCCGCAAGTTCAATGTGCTGAAAAAGACCGGCACAGAAACTAACTCTAACAACGACAGCCGTGCACATTACAGCATCGTGATCAACCCCACCGGCAAAGACCTTGTGCCTGGTGCGGACACCATTACCCTTACCGATACGCTGACGGTGGAAAAAGGCTTCAGTGCACAGCTTGACCGCTCTACCCTGAAGCTGTACAACTATCCCAAGCAGGAGGGCGACACTCCCCTGCCGGATACTTTGTATGATTTCCATCCGTCCTCTTCGGTCAACAGTGATGGGCAAAATGTTTACACCATGACCTTCGTTCTGCCGGATGAACGTGCTTTTGTGTTGGAGTACGAGTATTTTACCAATGCGAAGAACCAAAAAGTTGAGCTCAAGAACACTGCACAGCTTTCGGGCGGCGGCGAAAGCGAGGAATCCACCAAGCTGAAAGAGGTCAACGGCTGGGCAAGCGTCAAACAGAATCGGCTCGCCTTGTACAAGGTAGACAGCGACAATGAGAATATCGGTCTGGCTGGTGCCGTTTTCCGCATGTACAAATTTGATGCCACAACCGGTCGGTGGGACGCCGGCACCGTGCTGCCCGACACAGATGCAACCGGCACACTCTCGCTTACTATTGGTGAACACGGCATCACGACAGATACGCTGTATAAACTGGTAGAGGATACCGCGCCTGCCGGTTATGCCAAGACCAGCAAAGAATTCTTCTTTATCTGGACTGCCAACGAGAACGAGGAGAAACAAACCGCCTATGATACTGCGGTAGGTCCTCATGGAAGTGCTGCGGGTATCCCGGCCTTTGATGCATCGTTTGTTTACAAGTACAACTCGTCGCAGGAGCTGTATATCCCCAACGAGCGCAACGAGCTGACCATCCAGAAGTTCTGGGTGGATGAAAACGGCAAAACTCTGACCGGCAGCGAGGTTACGGAGACTTCTGTCTCCGTCCAGCTGTACCGTTACCTGAAAAACGGCGGTAGCCGCGATCAGGCCGAGAAGGTTGGCGAGCCTATCACGCTGACCAGTACAAAAAAATGGACGTATGTCTACAACGAGGTCAAGTCCGGTTACTACTACTTCATTCAGGAGCTTGGCACCGGCCAGCAGTACGACGTGATTTACAGCGCCAACAATAACCCCGGCGTTGAAAATGGCGGTCTGCTAACGATGACCAACAAGAAAAAAGCTGGCGGCTACGTTCTCCCCTCTACCGGCGGGGCCGGTACCAAACTGTATACAGCAGGCGGCGGCGCGCTGATGCTTGCCGCTCTGGTGTGCGGGGTTTGCAGAAAGCGCAGACGCGAAAGGAGGGCACGTTAAAAAGCCTGCATCCTTCCTGATACGGCGGCAAAATTGATTCTGCGCCGGAAGCAGACCCTGAAAATAGGAATCAGAAAAACTTGAAAGGAGATTTTCGCAAATCATGATGAAGAAAGCAATCAAAAAGCTGCTGGCCGCACTGCTGGCAGTTGCCATGCTGTGTGCCATGGCAGTCCCTGCGTTTGCGGTAAGCAATACTCATACTCTGACCATTAACGGTACGACCTCTGGCCACACCTATGAAGCTTATCAGGTGTTTGCCGGTAAGCTGGCCGAGAATGGTGTTCTGAGTGACATCACCTTTGGCACCGGTGTCGATGGCGCAGCTCTGCTGGCTGATACCAGCCTGCCTTCCGAACTGCGTGGCAAAGGATCCGCTGCAGAGCTGGCCAGTGCTCTGGTCGGCAAAGAGAACGATTCTGACCTTCTCAACGAATTTGCCAAAGTCATCAGCACGCATTTAGCCACTGTGACTGGCATTTCCGCTGGCAACGGTACTACTTATACCATCAGCGGCCTTGCAGACGGTTACTATTTTATCAAGGATGCCACCACTGTTAATCTGCCCAATGGTGCAACTTACAGCCGTTATATGCTGAACATCGTAGCCGATGCATCCATTGCTGCTAAGGATACTTCTGTTACTCTGACCAAGGAGATCAAGCACAATGAGTCCGATACGTGGGGTACCGTTGGCGACAACCAAATCGGTGATACAGTCTACTTCCGTACTATCTCCACCGTACCCAACACCAAGGGCTACAGCTCCTATACCTACGAGATCCACGACAAGATGGACTCTCAGATCACTTCCAATGTAGTCAGCGGCAATACGAATAACGTTGTTGCTATCCACATCGGTACCGCTGAAGGCACTGAATTGCCTTCTAACTACTACACTGTTACTGCTACCGGAAACGATTTCACGATCACTGTTGATGTGAAGGCCGCACAGGAAGCAAATCTTGTGAGCGCCGGTGATGAACTGTACACCACGTTCTCTGGTGTTTTGAATGAAAATGCCCTTGTTGCTCCTACTGGCCATCAGGATAACAAAGCATGGCTGAAATACAGCAATAACCCCAATGATACCTCTTCTACCGGTGAGACCCCCGAAAGCGTTGTTCACGACTGGACTTTCCAGATCAATGTGACCAAGGTTGATGGCACGACTAAGGCTGCTCTGAAGGGTGCACAGTTTGTCCTCTCCAAGAACGGCAATCTGAAGGTTGCAGACATGCTTGGCGAAAACGATACCCTTACCAATACCACTGATCTGATCAAACTGGTCAAATCGGGCGATACTTACACCATTGCACGCACTTCTACTGATACGACCTTTGTGATGACCACCCCTGAAAATGGTGCCATTTCCATCAAGGGTCTGGATGACGCAACGGAATATTATCTGTATGAGATCGTAGCTCCTTCTTGCTATAACAGTCTCACCGCTCCGATCAAGGTCTTTGTTACAACGCGTGCTGATGCGGATTATAGCGAAGCGGGCCATACACTTTCTGAAGTAAAGGTAACCGTGAACGGCAGTGTGTCCGATACCAGCTTTAACGTTGAGAACAACCTCGGCACTACTCTGCCCTCCACCGGCGGCATGGGCACCACCCTGTTCTATGTGGTCGGCGGTGGCCTGATGGTTGCGGCCATCGTTCTGCTGGTCACCAAGAAGCGCATGGAGAATAAGTAAGCTCCATTTCCCCCAAGAACCCGGAGCAAAGGGGCCGCAAGGCCCCCGCTCCTATCCTTATAACATTAGGGAGTAGCCCATGAAAAAGAACAAAAGCACCATCATCCTGATCCTCGTCTTTTTCGTGGGTCTATCCGTGATGTTATACCCCACCCTCAGCGATTACGTCAACCAGCTGCATCAGTCCCGTGCTGTAGCCACCTATGCCGAGGACGTGGACAAGCTGACCGACGCTGATTACTCCGCCTATTTCGAGGCGGCAGACGATTTCAATGCACAGATCGCCGCAGACCCGGATGCGTTGTATTTCCCGCAGCGCTTTCCCACCTACGAAAGCACGCTGGATGTGACCGGCACCGGCATTATGGGCTACATCACCATTGAAAAGATCGGCGTGGAGCTGCCCATCTACCACGGCACCAGCGATAGCGTGCTGCAGGTGGCGGCCGGCCATCTGGAAGGCACCAGCCTGCCGGTGGGCGGTGCCAGTACCCACGCAGTTATTTCGGCCCACCGCGGCCTGCCCAGCGCCAAGCTGTTCACCAATCTGGACCAGCTGGAAGTGGGCGATACCTTTACCATCACGATCCTGGACCGCGTACTCACCTACGAGGTGGACAACATCTCCATCGTTCTGCCCACCGAGACGGACAACCTCAAGGTGGTGGACGGCAAGGATTACGTCACCCTGATGACCTGCACCCCCTACGGCATCAACTCCCACCGCCTTCTGGTGCGGGGACGGCGCATCGAAACGCCGGACAAGCTCAAGCACATCCGTGTAACAGCCGATGCCATCAAGATCGAACCGATCATCACAGCTCCCATCATGGCACTGCCCCTGCTGCTGGTGCTGCTGCTCTGGCTGCTGTTCTCCAACCGCAAACGCAAATCTACAAGAGGTGAAAAACATGAAACGCACTGATCTCAAAAAGCACGCTGCGGCCCTGCTTTTGGTGCTGTGCCTTCTGGTAACAAGTGCGCTGCCTGCCCTTGCCACCAGCGCAAACATCAAGCTGGTGGACAGCAGCGGCAATCCCACTACCGGCACCATCCGCGTTACGCTGTACGACAGCGCCAACGATAAGGCGCTGAGCGGCGGCAAGCTCACTTTGTACCGTGTGGCCGAGGTAAAGCGCCAAAACGGCAACCTGAGCTACGAATACTGCGGCGATTTCTACGGCTGCGGCATTGCGCTGGGTGATTTGACCGACAGCACCCTTGCGGCCCAGCTGCAGGAGTATCTGCCCCAAAGCGCCGAGGGCACCACGAAGACCATTGATGCGGACGGCAACGTGACCTTCCGTGGTCTGGAGCTGGGCCTGTATCTGATCGTGCAGACCGAGGCTTCCAAGGGCTATGAGCCGATCAATCCGTTCCTTGTCTCTCTGCCCATGGCGGAGGATGGCAAGTGGAATTATGCGGTAGATGCCAGCCCCAAGGTGGGTGCTTACACCCCCACCAAGCCGGACACGCCGCCTACGCCCCCTACCCCGCCTACGCCCGATTATCCTGATACGCCTACCCCGCCGGACAACCCGGATAACCCGGTCTCTCCCGGTAATCCGGACAATCCCGTGGCTCCGGGCCATCCGGATCATCCGGCAGCACCCGGTAATCCAGACAGCCCCGTTCTGCCGGGCCACCCGGATAACCCGGTAATGAGCGGTCTGCCGCAGACCGGTCAGCTGAACTGGCCCGTGCCGGTGCTGGCTGTCAGCGGTGTGGTGCTGTTTGCATTCGGCTGGGCGCTGGATCGCAAATACCGCACAGTATAATTTTCTTCTGATACAACAAAGAGGACCCGATGCATCTGCATCGGGTCCTCTTTTTCGGTTTCTTTTATGCAGTCAGGGTTTACTGCTGCTGTGCCTGCTGCTCGGCGCGCTTGGCTTCCAGCGCCAGAATGGCATCGCGGCGGCTCAGGTTGATACGGCCCTGCTGGTCGATGTCGGTCACCTTGACCACGATGGCATCACCCACAGCCACCACATCCTCCACGCGCTCCACACGCTTGGTGTCCAGCTTGGAGATGTGAACCAGACCTTCCTTGCCCGGTGCGATCTCAACGAAGGCACCAAAGTTCATCAGGCGGGTCACTTTGCCCTTGTAGATGGCACCGATCTCGGGGTCCTCCACAATGGTCTTGATGGTAAAGATGGCGCGCTTTGCGTCCTCCTGATCCACAGCAGAGACGAACACATGGCCGTCCTCCTGCACGTCGATCTTGCAGTTGCAGGTAGCGCAGATGTCCTGAATGACCTTGCCGCCCTTACCGATCACGTCCTTGATCTTATCGGTGGGGATCATCATGCTGAACATCTTGGGTGCGTAGCGGCTCAGCTCATGGCGGGGCTCTGCGATCACCGGCTTGATGATCTCGTCCAGAATATACAGGCGGCCCTTGCGGCACTTCTCAAAGGCCTCAGCAATGATGTCGTAGGTCAGGCCATCGATCTTGATGTCCATCTGGATGGCAGTGATGCCCTTGCGAGTGCCGCCCACCTTGAAGTCCATGTCGCCGTGGAAGTCCTCCACGCCCTGAATGTCCAGCATAGTCATCCAGCGGTCGCCCTCGGTGATCAGACCACAGGAAATGCCGGCAACGGGTGCCTTGATGGGCACGCCTGCATCCATCAGGGCCAGCGTAGAGCCGCAGATGGATGCCTGAGAGGTGGAACCGTTGGAGGAGAGCACCTCAGACACGCAGCGGATGGTGTAGGGGAACTCTTCCAGAGAGGGCAGCACGGGCACCAGAGCACGCTCTGCCAGTGCGCCATGGCCGATCTCGCGGCGGCCGGGGCTGCGCGGTGCGCGGGCCTCGCCCACAGAGTACGGCGGGAAGTTGTAGTGATGGATATAGCGCTTGGTCTGCTCATCGGTCAGGTCGTCCATGAGCTGGTTGTCCTTGGTGCCGCCCAGAGTGCAGGTGGTGAGCACCTGCGTCTGGCCGCGGGTGAACATGCCGGAGCCGTGCACGCGGGGCAGAATGCCCACTTCGGCAGCCAGCGGGCGGATCTCGTTGATGCCGCGGCCGTCCACGCGCTTGCCCTCGTCCAGCAGCCAGCGGCGCACCACGAACTTCTGCATCTTGTAGCTGACCAGATCAAGGTCTGCAGCGGTCAGGTCGGGGTACTCCTCGGCGATCTTGTCCATGATGGGCAGCAGAGCGGCATCGCGCACATTCTTGTCGTCGGTGTCCATAGCGGCCTTGAAGTCGTCCAGATACTTGTTCTGGATGGCGTGGAACACGTCCATATCCAGACCCACCACCTGAAAATCGATCTTCGGCTTACCGCGCTCGGCCACGATGCGGTTGATGAACTCAATGGTCTTTTTGATCTCCACGTGAGCGGCCTTGATGGCGTTCAGCATGGTGTCCTCGTCCACCTCGTTGGCACCGGCCTCGATCATGACGATCTTATCCATGGTGGCGGCAACGGTCAGGGCAAGGTCGCTCACCTTGCGCTGTTCCTGCGTGGGGTTCAGCACGATCTCGCCGTCCACCAGACCCACCTGCACGCCGCCGATGGGGCCGTTCCACGGGATGTCGGACACGGCAGTGACCAGAGAAGCACCGATCATACCGGCGATCTCAGGGCTGCAGTCGGGGTCCAGACTCATGACGGTCATGGTGATGCACACGTCGTTGCGCATTTCCTTGGGGAACAGCGGGCGCATGGGGCGGTCCACCACGCGGCTGGTCAGGATGGCGCGCTCACCGGGGCGGCCCTCACGGCGCATAAAGCTGCCGGGGATGCGGCCTGCGGCGTAGAGCTTTTCCTCATACTCCACGTTTAGGGGGAAGAAATCCACACCCTCGCGGGGCTTGGGGCTCATGACCACGTTGCACAGAACGCAGGTCTCGCCGTAGCGGATCATGGCGCTGGCGTTGGACAGGCCGCACATCTTGCCCATTTCTACCTTGAACGGGCGGCCTGCCAGCATGGTTTCGTAGACCTTGAAATTCTCAAAGGTCTCTCTGCGGGAACCAAATTCAATTGCCATTGTTTTTGCCTCCTTGTTTTTTCGGATTTTTTCTATCCAAAAGGCGGTGGCACGCGCATCATAGCAATAAATCCAGCGTCCGTGCCGTTCACATCCGGTTTTGTTTGAGATATTTCCCCCACCGGGGGAATATCTCTGCCGTTGATGTAAGCCGCCCGCGCCATGAAAAAGCATTCGGGGCACAGGCGTTCGATTTACTGCTGCAATACGCAGCCGCTGCCATTTGTATACAAAAGCAAAAGGCAGGCACCTTTGCGGTACCTGCCCTCTGTTTAAATTACTTACGCAGACCCAGAGTTGCGATCAGAGCACGGTAACGCTCGATGTCCTTCTTCTGGAGATAAGCCAGCAGATTGCGGCGGCGGCCAACCATCTTCATCAGGCCGCGGCGGCTGTGGTGATCGTTCGGGTTCTTCTTCAGGTGCTCGTTCAGCTCGTTGATGTGAGCGGTCAGCAGAGCGACCTGCACTTCGGGAGAGCCAGTGTCCTTCTCGGTCAGAGCGACTTTGGCCATAACTTCCTGCTTGTTCATAGTTACATACCTCTTTATAAAATTTTATGTGCCAATGGAACAGCGGCGGGAAACGGCATTCCCAAAAAGCGGGCATACTCCCAACCCCGTACCACGGTAACAGATACAGTATACCAGAACCCTGTGCAAAATGCAAGGATATTTTTTGCATCCTGCCTTTATTTTTTTACGTACTGGTGCCAGTACAGCTGCACCTCCGGCAGCTTCTTTTTGCGCAGCAGAACTGCGGTGGGGATCAGATACAGCAGCACCGAAAGCAGCATGGATGCATCGTAGCCGCTCACCGCATCGGCCACGGTAGTGGTGCCGTACAGCCCACCGATGAGCATGGACGAAATATCCATGGCACCATGCAGGAATACCGTCACCCACAAATTGCCAGTGCGGAAGTAGATTGCCGCAAAAAGAGTGCCCAGCGATGCTGCAAACACGCACTGCATCAGCACACCGAAGGGTGCCGAACTGAGGATATTGGTCAGGTGCGCCGCACCAAACAGCACACCGGACAAAAGGCAGGCCTTCCACACACCGGCGCGGCTGGTGCCAAAGTGCTCCAGCAGGGTCTGGGCAATGACACCGCGGAAGATGAATTCCTCGGCCACACCCACCATGGCCATGCTGACAAGGAAGGTGCAGATGCGTGCCGCAGGCTGCAGCACGCCGTTCTCCGGCCGGCCCAGCACCAGCGACCCAAAGGCATTGTAGCCAATGAACACCAGCGGGTACATGCCCACCAGCAGGCCATTGAAAAAGCCGCTGCCGCGGCGGCGCAGCAGCCCAGCACGGTCTGTCCGTACCAGAAACAGCACTGCCACCATGGCCCCCACCAGCTCCTGCAGAGTGCTGTAGAGGTATGTATCAATGGACGCAAAATCCGCCCGAAAAAGAACCAATGCAATGGTAAAGACAAGATCTGTTACAAACAGGCTTGCCAGAAAGACCACTTCTGCCAGAACGCAGAATAAGATCGGGTGCGCTTTGCGCAGTCGTTTGAGCATGGGATACCCTCCTGAATCGTTGATAGTACTATTCTAGCACACTTTACCTTAAAACGATATAGCACGCGCAAAAAAGGCAGTTTTCCCTTCTGCTGTGCCGCAAAGCGTTCACTTTTTCAAAACAAAGATCTGTTCAAACTCCTGCGTTGCCAGCAGCGAAACATCCTCATAGCCGCCCTGTCGGGCAACGTTCCACGCAGTTTCCATGTTCTGGGCCGTGATCTGCTCCACCTGTTCTGCCGTCACGAACTGCCACAGCCCCCGGCCTCCAATGAACAGCACCAGCGTATCATTTTCGCCGGTGTTATACTGCACCAGCAGCTCACTGGAATCGTCCGGCACCACACAGACCTCCTGAAATTTGAGAAGCTCCTGCACGCCGGAAGTGAAACTGCCAAGGTCCCCGGTAATATCCACGCAGGCGGCCTGACTGTATTGTTCCAGTTCTTTGTCTATCTTATAAGTACCGCTGTACATGCGCTCCGGCTCGATCACAAATGCAAGCACGACCATTGCAAGGCACACGATCTGCAGAATGCGCTTTCTGGTGCCTGCACGCAGCGTATCCAGAATGGAGAAAAGGCCGCAGCCACAAAACAGCGCTTCCAGCGGTTGCAGATGGTACACATACCGCAGCGACTTATACGGCGAGATCACCGCGATAACCAGAAATGCAGCAAGCGCCGGGACCGTGATCAGCTTGACATCCCCGGGGATCAGCGTAGTGCCGCGCAACTTGCCCGGCAGCCAGCGCTGCCCAAGCTTCGTCAGGATCAGCACGGCCATAATGCCTGCGCCTACAGCAAAGCCGACGATGCTCCAGCCGATCAGCTCCAGCGGGCCTTTGGGGTACTGCGCCAGATCCAGCAGATTGTTTGCTGTTGACTCCAGCGAAACCGTATCCTGCGAGTGCAGCTGTGCATACCAGCACGGAAAGGTGAGCAGCATTCCGCCAACGCCCGCAAGTGCCGGAAGCGAAAATGCAGCAGCATTTTTCCATTCGCGCCGGAACATCAGGTAAAGGTCATATGCTGCGCACAGCAGGAAGGCATAGACCACAAAGAAATACTGGGTCATCATGCCAAGATAGATGGTTACACCGATCAGAAGATATTTGGGCACAGACGGCCTGCGAAGAGACTTTGCCACCAGCAGCGCAAGCAGGATCGTCAGCAAGGTCATGAGCATATACATGCGCACCATCGTCACATTCGAGATCATTTCACGGTTGAACGCATACAATGCACAGACGAACAATGCTTTTTTCCAGTCTGCAAACAGCTCCATGCCCAGCGCATACAGCGCTGCCAGCGTGCCGCCCAGCAGCACAAAATTCATCCCCAGACCCGTCCATTTTGTAAAGCTGCCCGGAAATAATGAGCACACCGTGTGCAGCAAAAAGTAGAACAGCGGCGGATGAACGTCCTGCGTCTGGTTATAGTAGACCGACGCATAGTCGAACCGTGTGCTTCCCTGCGGGGCAACATAATTCAGAAACTCGCTCTGCGTGAACACTGCCTCCGGCAGCTTGCCGTTTGCCACCTGTTCTCCACCATGGAGCCAGCTTAAAAACGGAACATAACTGCTGTTTGAAAGGCCGTAGGAGTAGATCTCATCCAGAAAGAAACCCTCTTTCTGCACAGCCCACCAGCCGCAAAGGCAGATCAGAACGATCACAAAAAGCGCGACCGCCCGTTTTTTCTTTTTTGTTTCCTGCATAGTTTCTGTTTTTCCTCGCTTTTTTGTCCGTTCTGCAGCCAAATATGGCTTTGCCTTTCCAGTATATCATATTTAGAACACAAGTCAAAACTTTTCGGGTTGCAGATCCCGCTGCTCCTAGCAGCATGCACCCTGTTAGACATTCCTAGCCGGTGGGACCCGTAACATCATCTGATCTCCGCCGCCCAACGGGTTGCGTTTGCTGATTTTTCCGCAGCCCCTTGACAGGGCTTTGAAAAATCAGAACGCGGCCCCAACAGCTCCTCCCTGTCTCTGCCGCAGGCAGCGGTCGTCGCTGTTGCAAATCCCGCGCGGAGACAAAAAAGAACCAGTACACGAATGTGTTAGCAACATGCACCCTGTTAGACATTCCTAGCCGGTGGAACCCGTAACATCATCTGATCTCCGCCGCCCAACGGGTTGCGTTTGCTGATTTTTC
>OHIR01000644.1_pt1 | contig 21345 bp, 16 predicted proteins | sample 1568301 | NCBI WGS metagenome assembly OHIR01 (sample SAMEA3879539, study PRJEB24766) | human gut metagenome | biome: human-associated habitat; feature: feces | place: USA | collected 1985/1987
CGCCGCTGCTGTATATGCTCATCGGCGGGGCACCGCTGGCGCTGACCTACAAGGCTATCAATACCATGGACAGCATGCTGGGCTACAAGAACGAAAAGTACCTTTATTTTGGCCGCGCAGCCGCGAAGCTGGACGATGTGGCCAACTACATCCCCAGCCGCCTTGCCGCCCTTTTGTGGGTGGCCGCTGCAGCCTTTACCGGCAACGATGCCAAGGGCGCATGGCGCATCTGGCGGCGGGACCGGCGCAACCACGCCAGCCCCAACAGCGCCCAGACCGAAAGCGCCTGCGCCGGTGCACTGGGCGTGCAGCTGGCCGGCCCGGCTTACTATTTTGGCGAATATTACCCCAAGCCTACCATCGGTGATGCCCTGCGCCCCATTGAACCGCAGGACATCCTGCGCGCCAACCGCATGATGTATGTGGCAAGCGGCTTTGCGCTGGCATGGGGTGCAGCAATACGGGGGTTCCTTGCATGAAACAATTGACCCATGGCGGCGACTGGGCGGGCTATCGCGCCGAGTTTGGCCGCGACCCGCTGGATTTTTCGGCCAATGTCAGTCCGCTGGGCCTGCCGGAAGGGGTGGCAAAGGCCATTACGGCAGCGCTTGCCACGGCAGACCGCTACCCCGACCCGCTGTGCCGGGCCCTGCGTGAAAAACTGGCGGTGGCTGAGGGAGTGCCCGCCGAATGGCTGCTGTGCGGCAACGGCGCGGCAGACCTCATCTTCCGGCTGGCGCTGGCTGCAAAGCCCCGCACTGCACTGGTAACGGCCCCCACTTTTGCCGAGTATGCCACCGCCCTTGAAACGGCAGGCTGCACGGTGGAACGGCATTTTTTGCGGGAAGAAAACGATTTTACGGTGACGAAAGATCTCCTGAACGCGGTGCACCCGGGTACAAATATGGTGTTCCTCTGTCAGCCCAACAACCCCACCGGCCAGCTGGCAGAGCCTGCCCTTGTGGAAGCGCTGCTGCGCAGATGCGAGGCCGTGGGTGCGGTGCTGGCCGTGGACGAATGCTTTCTGGATTTTCTGCCGGAGGGCGAAGGCCTTTCGGCAAAGCATCTGCTGAAAAACAGCAAAAAACTGATTATTTTAAAAGCCTTCACCAAGCTTTACGGCATGGCAGGCGTGCGTCTGGGCTATTGCCTGTGCTCTGATACAGAGCTGCTTGCCCGGATGCGGGCAGCGGGCCAGCCGTGGGCGGTTTCCAGTCTGGCACAGGCGGCGGGCATTGCTGCGCTGGACGAGACGGAATATGTGGCGAAGGTGCGTGCATTGATCGAAGCACAGCGGCCTGTGCTGGCAGACGGCCTGCGGGCGCTGGGCCTGCGGGTGATCGAGGGCCGGGCTAACTATCTGCTGTTCCGCGCGCCGGAAGCGCTGGGCGAAGCGCTGCGCCGCAAGGGTGCGGTACTGCGCAGCTGCGGCAATTATCCGGGCCTTGATGCCAGCTGGTACCGCACCGCCGTGCGCACAGAAAACGAGAACCGGCAGCTGCTTGCACTGCTGGCCGAAACCCTGCCGGAGGTGGCACAATGAGCAAGGCAAAATGCATTATGGTGCAGGGCACCATGAGCGGTGCGGGCAAAAGCCTGCTGTGCGCGGCGCTGTGCCGCATCTTTGCGCAGGATGGCTATCGCGTGGCCCCTTTCAAAAGCCAGAACATGGCCCTGAACAGCTTCGTCACCCGCAACGGTGCAGAGATGGGCCGTGCTCAGGTGGTGCAGGCACAGGCTGCAGGCGTGGAGCCGGATGTGCGCATGAACCCCATCCTGCTCAAGCCCAGCAGCGATGTGGGCAGTCAGGTGATCGTGAACGGCAAGGCCCGGGGCCAGATGCCTGCCGCCGCCTACTTTAAAATGAAGCGCAGCCTTATCCCGGACATTCTGGAAGCCTACAACAGCCTTGCCGCCGAGAACGACATTATCGTGATCGAAGGCGCGGGCAGCCCGGCGGAGATCAACCTGAAAGCTGACGATATCGTGAACATGGGCCTTGCAAAGCTGGTGGATGCGCCGGTGCTGCTGGCGGGCGATATCGACCGGGGCGGCGTATTCGCGCAGCTGTACGGCACTGTGGAGCTGCTGGAAGCCGACGAGCGTGCCCGCATCAGGGGCCTGATCATCAACAAGTTCCGGGGCGATGTGGAGATCCTGCGGCCCGGCCTTGCCATGCTGGAAGAAAAAACGCAGCTGCCCGTGCTGGGCGTAGTGCCGTACCTGCGGGTGGAGATCGAGGACGAGGATTCTCTCTCGGATCGTCTGGAAGCAAAAAGCGCCGTCAAGCCGCTGGATATCGCCATCCTGCGCCTGCCGCATGTATCCAACTTCACCGACTTTATCCCGCTGGAACAGCACCCGCTGCTGGGCGTGCGGTATGTGCAGCGCACCCGCCAGCTGGGTGCACCGGATCTCGTCATCCTGCCCGGTACCAAGAACACCATGGATGACCTGCGCTGGCTGCGGGAAAGCGGACTGGAAGCGGCAGTGCTCAGGCTTTCGGCAGCCGGTACACCGGTGCTGGGCGTGTGCGGCGGCTATCAGATGCTGGGCGAACGGCTCTGCGACCCGGCAGGGGAGGAGAGCGGCACCCCCTGCACCCTGCGGGGCCTTGGCCTGCTGCCCACCACGACGGTGTTCGGCACCGAAAAGCACCTGACCCAGACCGCAGCCTGTGTGACCACAGAACCCTTTGCAGGCGCAAAGCTGACGGGCTACGAGATCCACGCAGGCCGCACCGAGGTGCGGGGCAGTGCGTTCTGCATCCTTGCAGACGGCACGCCGGAGGGCTGTGTGCAGGACGGTGTATTCGGTACCTACCTGCACGGCCTGTTCGACACCGGCGAACTGACCGAAAAACTGACCGCATTTTTGTGCAAACGGAAGGGCATCGATCCGGCCGGGGCCGAGCTTATCCCCATGGAGCAGTACCGTCAGCAGCAGTTTGATCTGCTTGCCGATGGTGTGCGCGCGGCACTGGATATGCCCGCCATCTATGCCGCCATGGGAATGCAAAAAGGAGACAACACATGACACCGCAGCATCATCTGCCCGCCGACATTGAACGGACGAGCATCTCCATTATCACAAGGGAACTGGACGAGCTGGGCCTGACCCCGCCGCCGGAGACGGCTGCGGTGGTCAAGCGGGTCATCCACACCACCGCGGATTTCGACTATGCCAAAAATCTGCGCTTTACACCCGGCGCGGTGGAAGCCGCAGTCAAGGCCCTGCACGCGGGTGCTTTCATCGTTACCGACACCAATATGGCGCTGGCGGGCATCACAAAGCCGGGCCTGAAAAAACTGAACGGTGAAGCCATCTGCTACATGGCAGACCCCGCTGTGGCCGAAGCCGCAAAGCAGGCGGGCACCACCCGTGCCGTTGCCGCCATGCACCGCGCTGCCCGGGAGCACCCGGGGGCCATTCTGGCCATTGGCAATGCGCCCACGGCCCTTTTGACCATTGCGGAGGAAATGGAAGCCGGTCTGCGGCCTGCACTGGTCATTGGCGTGCCGGTGGGGTTTGTGAATGTGGTGGAAAGCAAGGAAGTACTGTTTGCCGCCTGCGAGCGATACGGCGTGCCTGCCATCGCCGCCATGGGCCGCAAGGGCGGCAGCAATGTGGCTGCAGCCATCTGCAACGCCCTCATTTACTCTGCCGCCGAAATGCTGGACCCCTCTGCTAGAGGGTGGAACGGATAAGGCGGAAACAGCATAACATCAAAAACCCGGAACCCTTTTTGAGCCGTTTTGGCCGAGAAAAGGTTCCGGGTTTTGTTCATGATTTTTTCAGAGAGCTATTTTGCAACAGCCCCATTTTCACGGAAAAGGTCCGAACCGAGCACGGCATCCACACTGCCGGCATCAGGCTGCGGGGAACGCCTTGTTCCACACTTCGATCACCTTGAACTTCGGGGTCCAGCCTTCGGGCTCAAAGCGGTCGCCCTTGGCAGCCATGGCGCCCTGCTCGGTGCACCACTGTGCGGCCTTGGCCATATCAGGGTCGGTCACATCCGCAAAGGCGGGTGCGCCTGCGGGTTCGGGCCTGCCTGCGGTGTTCCACACCAGCAGAGCCAGTTGGCCGCGGCTTGCCGGGATGACTGTACCCTCGGGCAGGAGGCTGTGCAGGATCACGCGGGTGGCGATCTCGTAGCCGCCCCAGATGGCTGCACCGCCCACGGCCACGGCGGCAATGGTACCGCCTGTGGTATCAGGTTCCACGCCGAAGTCTTCATCAAGAGGTTCGTCCGGGTCGATGGGCTGATACGGGTCAAGCGAGCTGGCCGACCACTGAGCGACCAGTTCCACCGGGCCATTGGGCATTTTAAAGGTAAAGGTTGTGCTGGTCTGCCAGTTATCAGACGGCTCCACCGGCGTGGTACTGCCGTCCTGGGCGGTCCACTTCATAAACTCCATCCAGTAGCCGTCTTTCAGGGTGGTGGCCACTGTCACCGTCTCGCCTTCCTTGACCCAAAGGCTGCTGCGTTGTTCGCCGTTGATGGTCACACTGCCCAGACTGTCGTTGATGGATACCTTGTACAGCTGGTCTCGCTGTGCTTCCAGCGTCACATTGCCGTAAGGCATTTTAAAGGTGAACTCCGGGCTGGTCTGCCAGCCGCCTTCCGGCTCTACGGGTTCTTTGCCGGTATACGTCCACCGCAGGAAGGGGTTTTCCTCCGTGCTTTCGGCCCGGACGGTGACCAGCTCGCCCGGCTTCACGATCTTTTGGGATGTGCCGGTGTCGCCGTTCTCGTCCACGATGGTGCCGTGTGTGACGTTGACATCGTACAGGGACGTAGTGTGTGCCTGCAGCTCTACATCACCTTCGGGCATGGTGAAGCTGAAGCTCGGCTTGTGCTTCCAGCCTTCCTCCGGGTCCACAAGAGCCGTGCCGACGCCAGGCTGCCACTGATCAAATTCGCGGTGGTCGTTGTTGAAGCCATCCACAAGCTTTACAGTAACGCGGACGCCTGCCGGTGCCTGATTGACCTGCTTACCGTCCACAAAGAACTCGGCCATTCCTGCGGTCTCAAAGATCCGATACGTTTCTCGATATTCTGCGCGCAGGCTCACGTCGCCTGCAGGCATTTTAAAGGTAAAGGTTTTGCTGGTCTGCCAGCCGCCATCCGGCTCTTCGGGTGCAGTGCCGGTATACGTCCACTGCTTGAACTGTTTTGTAATATCGTCGCTGTCGGTAAACTGAATGGTCACCTCGGTGCCCGGCAGATAGATGCCGGTGTCGCCGTTTCCGTCCACGATGGTGCCGCCGGTCACGGTGAGGTCGTACAGCTGCTTGTAATCAGCGGTCAGGGTCACGTTGTCTGCGGGCATTTTAAAGGTAAAGGTTTTGCTGGTGCTATCGTTTGCCGCTGTCCAGCCGCCATCCGGCTCCACAAGAGGCGTGCTGCTGGTAAGCTGCCAGCCATCAAATTCATGGTACGCATCGAAGAAGGTGTCCGACGCTTTCACCGTGACGGTTTCACCTTCCAGCGCCCGGCTGCGCTCCTCGTTGTTTACGAGAACCGTGCCGCGGCTATCAGCCACCGACACATTGTAAACCGTTTTGCACTCGGCTTTCAGTGTCACGTTGCCTGCAGGCATGGTAAAGCTAAAGCTCGGCTTGCTCTGCCAATCATTGGGCAGGTCTGTGGGTTTCGTGCCGCTGAGCGTCCACTTCTCGAACTGATCCTCGATACCCGTGCTCCCGGTAAACGCAACGGTCACCTCGGTGCCCGGCAGATAGTTGCCGGTGTTGGTTCCATTCACGATGGTGCCGCCGTCCACCGTCAGGGTGTAGGCCGTTTTGCATTTTGCGGTCAGGGTCACGTTGCCTTCGGGCATGGTAAAGGTAAGGGGATTTTTGGTCTCCCAATGGCCCGACAGATCAGACGGAGTTGTGCCGCTGAACGTCCACTTCTCGAACTTCTTTGTATCCGTGTCCGCCGGGGCCGTAACGGTCACCATTTCACCGGCATAGAAGCGGGTATCGCTGGTGCCGTTTGTCTTGGCGGTGCCTTCCGGCAGGGTAAGGGTGTAAAGGGTGTCGGGTTCAATGCACAGATACGGCGTTGTGCTGCTGATGGCGCTGCGGGTATGGAGCTTTCCACCATTCTGTGCGGTCTGGTAGAAATAGCCCTTGCCCTCTGGCGGCGTATAGGTGATGCTCTGTGCCGTCCGGCCGTTGGTTCCATTATTGATGATCTCTACCTTATTGGTATTTTTAATGGTAGAACTGCCGGTAATGATCGGCTCGGAAGCCCGGCTTCCCGTCACGGTAATGCCGCCGCTCTGTTCTACATTCAGCCCGCTGAAAATCGCCGGGCCGCTGCTGTTGGTAATGGTAACGGTTCCGGTGGTGCCAATGCTTGCACCACCCTGCACAAGGGCGGAACCATCGCTCTTATTGCCGGTAACGCTCACCTCACCGGTGCTGCTTTTCACGGTGAGTTTTTTATTGGTCACCTGACCATTCGGGTTGCTCAGCTCCATTTTGCCGGAGCTGGTCAGGGTGATATTTCCGCTGACAGTAGGCGAGCTGTCAGTGCCGCCGCTCACCTTCACGCTGCTGCTGTCATGTACGGTCAAATCGCCGGACACGGCAAGGCCGGTGTTGTCTGTGTTGGTAATGTTCACCGCGCCCCTGCTGGTGATCTTGGCACCGCCGCCCACCGTGTTGCCGCCTTTGCCGCTCACCGTAACATCGTCGGTGCCGCTGGCGTTATTCACGGTCAGCTTTTTGCCCACGGCAATGCCTTGGCTGTTGCTGATGTTCACTGCACCGCTGCTGGTAATGTTGGCCTCATCACGGACAGCATTCTTCTGTGTGTTGCCAACAACGGTCACACCGGTGCTGCTGTTGACGATCAGATTGCCCTCAACCGCAATGCCGCTTCCATTTTGGATGCTTACATTTTTGCCTGCCGTAATGGTGGCCTTGCCCTTGATAGCAGCAGCATTGTCGCCCTTCACAGTGACGGCACCACCGGTGGTCACAATCAGCCCTTTGCCCACCGCCGAGCCGCCTAGGCTGTTGGTGATCGACACATCACCGCTACTTTTAATGAATGCCCAGCCGCCGAGCGTGGGGTTTACGCCCGCGCCGATCACCTCAACGCTTGCGCTCTTCTTTACTTCCAAAATCGTCCCAGTTATGTTCGGGTCGTTTAGGTAGCCTACCGCTGCGCCGCCCTTCAAATCCTTCGACAGCTGATTTTCGATTTTCACGGGGCCATTGCTGGAGATCGTTGCGATGCCAGTAATGGCTGCCTGTCCATTTGTGGCAGTGCCTGTTATATCAACGCTGGCGCTTTCCTTTATTTCCAGACTTTCGCACACCGCACAGCCGTTCTTGTTTTCAATTTTCACGGGGCCATTGCTGGTAATGGTCGTGCCATACGGCAAATATTTTCCAAAGCTTGTCCTGTCGCAGTTCGCCATGATCGTCACACTGCCTTGGCCCGCCGAGTTGTCCACTTCCAGCCTGCCATCTACTGCCCCCTCGCTGCTGTTCTGGAGGTTCACATTGCCGGTGCAGTCCACGATCTTCAACGACCCAAGGAACCCAATGCTGGAACCTTCTGCCGGTGTGACCGTTACATTTTTCATGCCGGTAATGGTCAGGCCGATATTACTGGAACTGCTTATGTTAGTCATCCAGCTCGTTCCTGCCGTGCACAGCACAAGATCCTGTCTTCCGCCAAGAAGGGTGACCCCTTCCAGTTCTTGCGTATGCTGTCCACTTCCCATTGTAATGGTTACCGTATTTCCGTTATATGCAATGCTGTAACCGGGCAGAAGCGTTCCGATGTTGTCGCTTGTGACGGGAGTCGGGTATCCACTGGATTTCTGAATCCAGATAAAAGAGCTATTTGCCGCCAGTGCCGGTGCGCACACGCTCAGCACCATGCACAGCGCCACAAGGGCCGAAAGCAGCCTTTGGGTCAGGGTCGTCTGCTTCATATGGAATTCCTCCTTTTTGCTTACGGGGGGGGGTATGCGTCCGCCTTAAAAATACCATATTTCACCTTCTTTTTCAATAAAACCTGCGTGAAACGCCCCAAAACCTGCGTGAAAAACGTTTTGCACCGCTGTGCGCGCCTTTGCCCCCTCTTGCAATTTGTGCGCAAAGGGTGTAAAATACAGTCACAATCAAATACAGGGGAGCTTGTGAAGCAGGCTGAGAGGAAGTACCTAAACTTCGACCCTTTTACCTGATGCGGATAATGCCGCCGTAGGAAGTCAGAATGGATGATTTTTTGCAGGAGGCACCGCGGAAGGTGTCTCCTGTTTTTTTGTTGTGTACCTATTACCATTAAGGAGGATGCCTTGTACTTTTCTGCGGAAGTGCCGCAGCGGGCTGAGGGGGAGCGCCCTGAGCTTTGTGACCGTCAGCGATGGGAAGCCGTGTTCCGGCGTGAGAGGAGACCAGAAAGTCTCGACCGCTTCTTATAGTTCCTGCGCCGGGTCTGGCACCGGGTGCGGGCTGTTTGCGGAGGCGCTGTATGGTTTTTGCTGCTTCCGCAGGTTTGGAAAGGAGCCTTGCCTTATGAAAAAAATCTCTGTGAAAAAGCTGGCGTTGGCCGGTATGCTGTGCGCTCTGTGCGTGGTGGGCAGCGTATTCAGCTTTCCCATGTTCGGCAGCAAATGTGCACCCATCCAGCACATGGTCAATGTGACCTGCGCGGTGCTGCTTGGCCCGTGGTGGGGCGTGGGCGTGGCCTTTGTGGCCTCGCTGCTGCGCAATCTGCTGGGTCTGGGCAGCCTGATGGCCTTCCCCGGCAGCATGTTCGGCGCACTGCTGTGCGGCCTTGTGTACCATAAGACCAAAAACATCCTTGCCACCATGGTGGGCGAGGTGTTCGGCACCAGCATTCTGGGCGGCCTGTGCGCTTACCCGGTGGCCATCTGCCTGATGGGCAAGAGCGCCGGTGACATCGCGTTCTACGCCTACATCGTGCCCTTCCTCATCTCCACCGCTGTGGGTGCGGTCATTGCGGGCGTGCTGGTGTACAGCCTGCAGCACTCCGGTGCCCTGCGCTCCATGCAGAGCAGCCTTTCCTGACGGGGGTGCGTCATGTTTGCAGAGCAGTTTGCCAATGTCCGCACCAAAAGCCCCCTGATCCATAATATCACCAACTACGTCACCGTGAACGACTGCGCCAATATGGTGCTGGCCTGCGGTGCTTCGCCCATTATGGCCGACGATGCCGCCGAGGTGGAGGATATCACCACCATCTGCGGCGGGCTGAACATCAACATCGGCACCCTGAACAGTCGCACCATTGAATCCATGCTCAAGGCGGGCAAAAAGGCCAATGCACTGGGCCACCCCGTGGTGCTGGACCCTGTGGGCGCGGGCGCTTCTGCCCTGCGCACCGAGACGGCCTACCGCCTGCTGGACGAGGTGCGGTTCACGGTCATCCGGGGCAACATCTCCGAGGTAAAGACACTGGCTTCCGGCGCGGGCACCACCAAGGGTGTGGATGCCGATGTGGCCGACAGGGTCACCGAGGAAAATCTGGACGGCGCGGTGGCCTTTGCCAAGGCCTTTGCCGCAAAGACCGGTGCCGTTGTGGCCATCACCGGTGCCATTGACATCGTGGCCGATGGGGCAAAAGCCTACTGCATCCGCAACGGCCACCCGATGATGAGCGCCATCACCGGCACGGGCTGCCAGCTCTCTGCCCTGACGGCGGCCTTTATCACCGCCAACCCCGGCCAGCCGCTGGAGGCTGCGGCTGCCGCCGTCTGCGCCATGGGCCTTGCGGGCGAAATCGCCCATGCACGGCTGACCCCGCTGGACGGCAACGCTACCTACCGCAATTACATCATTGATGCCATTTATCATATGACTCCGGCTCAGCTGGAAGAGGGTGCCAAGTATGAAGTGCGCTGAAGAATATATGCGGCTCTACGCCGTCACCGACCGTGCCTGGGTGGGCGGTCAGACCCTCTATCAGCAGGTGGAGAGCGCCCTGAAGGGCGGCGTGACCTGTGTTCAGCTGCGGGAAAAGGAGCTGGACGAGGAAGCCTTCCTGAAGGAGGCGTTTGAGCTCCACGACCTGTGCAAAAAATACAATGTGCCCTTTTTCATCAACGATAACGTGGACATTGCCATCCGCTGCCACGCCGAGGGCATCCATGTGGGGCAGGAGGATATGGCCGCTGCTCAGGTGCGCCAGCGCGTGGGCGATGAGATGATGATCGGCGTATCTGTCCACAGCGTGGAGGAGGCCCTGGAGGCCGTCCGGCATGGTGCCGACTGTCTGGGCGTGGGTGCAGCTTTCTCTACCCACACCAAGGCAGACGTGGACGTTCTGCCCGAGGGCATGATGAAAGCCATCTGCGATGCCGTGGACATCCCCGTTGTGGCCATCGGCGGCATCCACAAGGAGAACCTGCTCCGGCTCAAGGGCACCGGCGTGAACGGTGTGGCCCTTGTCAGTGCGATCTTCGGCGCGGAGGACATCGAGGCCGAGTGCAGGGAGCTGAAGGCACTGGCGGAGCAGCTGTAAGGCGGCTCGCCCTCTCAGTCATCGCTGGCGCGATGCCAGCTCCCCCAAAGGGGGAGCCAATTGCGCACAGAGGAAAGGCTGCGCAAAAACCTATTTCCGGTACGTTCAGCGCGCAAAGCGCTGTTCAAGATATAAGAAACATTTGGAGGAAAGTACCATGCAGAACTACACCACACAGATGGACGCTGCCCGCAAGGGCATCGTCACGCCGGAAATGGAGATCGTGGCCAAAAAGGAATACCGCACCACGGAGGAGATCCGTCAGCTGGTGGCTGAGGGCAAGGTGGCCATTCCCGCCAATAAGCACCACACCTGCCTGAACCCCGAGGGCATCGGCTCCATGCTGCGCACCAAGATCAACGTGAACCTGGGCGTTTCCCGCGACTGCAAGGATTACAACGTGGAGATGGAAAAGGTGATGAGCGCTGTCAATATGGGCGCGGAAGCCATCATGGACCTGTCCAGCCACGGCAACACCCAGCCCTTCCGCCAGAAGCTGACCCACGAGTGCCCGGTGATGATCGGCACCGTGCCGGTGTACGATTCGGTCATCCACTACCAGCGCGATCTGGCTGAACTGACCGCACAGGACTTCATCGATGTGGTGCGCCTGCATGCAGAGGACGGTGTGGACTTTGTCACCCTGCACTGCGGCATCACCCGCAAGACCATCGAGCAGATCCGCAAGCACAAGCGCAAGATGAACATTGTCAGCCGCGGCGGCTCTCTGGTGTTTGCATGGATGAGCATGACCGGCAACGAGAACCCCTTCTACGAGCACTTTGACGAGATCTGCGAGATCTGCGCCGAGCACGATGTGACCATCTCGCTGGGCGATGCCTGCCGTCCCGGCTGTCTGGCTGATGCCACCGATGTGTGCCAGATCGAGGAGCTGGTGCGTCTGGGCGAGTTGACCAAGCGCGCATGGGCACACAACGTGCAGGTGATGGTGGAAGGCCCCGGCCATGTGCCCCTGAATCAGGTGGCTGCCAACATGGAGGTGCAGAAGAGCATCTGCATGGGCGCACCCTTCTATGTGCTGGGACCCCTCGTCACCGATATCGCCCCCGGTTACGACCACATCACCGCTGCCATCGGCGGCGCTGTGGCTGCAGCCAGCGGTGCAGCTTTCCTGTGCTATGTGACCCCCGCCGAGCATCTGGCTCTGCCCAATGTGGACGATGTGAAGCAGGGCATCGTGGCCTCCAAGATCGCTGCCCACGCCGCCGATATCGCCAAGGGCATCCCCCACGCCCGGAACATCGACGATAAGATGGGCGATGCCCGCCGTGTGCTGGACTGGGATGCACAGTTCGCCTGCGCACTGGACCCGGAGACCGCAAAGGCTATCCGCGATGCCCGCCTGCCGGAGGACGACCACAGCGACACCTGCAGCATGTGCGGCAAGTTCTGTGCCGTGCGCAGCATGAATAAGGCGCTGGCCGGTGAGTACATCGACATTCTGTAAAAATCTTCTGTTTTGCGCGCAGCAGCGTGTATCTTCCTCCGCCGCCCGGTATGACCGCCGGGCGGCTTTTGTTGTAATTCCCAAAAGATTGTGTTAAAATAACAATAAGGCGCTGATTGCAAAATTGGTGGTCATGCTTTCTATCCCGTATCGCTGGTTTTTCTATTTCTACATAGAACAAGCAGAGGTCCGGGAGGAAACTTTTTTTGAAAGTACCCTGCCCGGAGCCTTGAAGGCGAAGAGCAACGGCAACGACCGCCGCCAGTGGCGGAAACAGGGAGTTGCTGTTGGGGCCGCGGCCTGCAAGATGCGAGTGCCGCCCAAGGCACGAAGCAGATGCAGGGAGCCGCAACCCGGATATATCGAATGAATCTGCTGGAGACTCTCGCATTGCTCACGTTCATTCTCGCGTTGTTGAGCTTGGTCGTGGATGTGATCCGTCTGACCGTTGAGGTCATGGCAAAGTTTTCCCAGATGAAAAGCGATGATAACAAAAAAGATTGACCGCCTCACAGTTCCCCAACTCGAGCGGTCAATCTTTTTGACTAACGGGATGGAAAGCTGACCTTTGCAGTCAGCGCCCCTTCTGTTTGTAGTATAATCGAAGCTATGTGATTTGTCAAGTTATCCTGTTCCATCGATTATTTCTATCAATATTTTAGATTTTACAATTCTTCTGTACTGTACTATAATGAAGTTATCGTCTTCATTCCATTGATCTACAGGAGGAATCTGCCTTGCTGGTAAATCTTATCGAATCCGTCTATCGCCTGCTGTGGGGCGACCTGTTCACCATCCCGCTGGGCGGCGGCATCGGCATTTCCTTCATGGTGGTGCTGCTGTTCACGGCGGGCATCTGGTTCACCTGCCGCACCCGTCTTTTGCCGGTGCGGCTGTTCCGGGATATGATCGCCGCCGTGTGCGAGAAAAAGCAAGGCAGGAACGGCCTTTCCTCCTTCCAGACGCTGGTCATTTCCACCGCCACCCGCGTGGGCATGGGCAATCTGGTGGGCGTGGTGGCCGCTGTTTCTGCAGGCGGTGCCGGTGCGGTGTTCTGGATGTGGGTCACTGCCATTCTGGGTGCGTCCACCTCCTTTATCGAATCCACCCTTGCCCAGAAATACCGCCAGCCCGACCCGCTGTACGGCGGCTGGCGCGGCGGACCGGCCTACTATCTGCATGTGCTGGCGGAGCGCAGGCGCGGCAAAAAGCTCAAACGCTCTGTGGTAGCGGCGCTGTTTGCGGTGTCTGGCCTCATCTGCTGGTGCGGCATCAGTCAAGTGATCTCCAACTCGGTCAGTTCCGCGTTTGAAAATGCGTTCCATATTCCGCCGCTTACTACCACACTGGTGCTCACGGCCATTGCGGCGGTGATCGTGCTGCGCAAGAATGCCACCGTGAAAAGTCTGGACGTGATGGTGCCCATCATGGCGGTGTGCTATTTTGTCATCACCGTGGGCATCGTGCTGTTCAACCTGCCCAAGCTCCCGGCGGTGTTCGGGCGCATCTTTGCGGAAGCGTTCGGTCTGCGGCAGGCCGTGGCTGGCGGCTTTGGTGCTGTGCTGATGAACGGTGTCAAGCGCGGCCTGTTCTCCAACGAAGCGGGCAGCGGTTCGGCACCCTGTGCAGCTGCCGCCGCAGAGTGCGACGACCCGGTCAAGATGGGCTTTGTGCAGGCACTGGGCGTGCTGATCGATACGGTGGTGATCTGCAGCTGCACGGCTTTTTTGATGCTGCTGGTGCCGCAGGAGATCACAGAAGGACTTGCGGGCATGGACCTTTTGCAGACTGCCCTGCAGTACCATCTGGGCGGCTTTGGTGTCGTGTTCATTGCGGCCACGCTGGCGCTGTTCAGCTTTTCCACCTTTCTGGGCGTTTTGTACTATGCCCGCGGCAATGTGGCCTATCTGTGCGGCGACAACTGGTGGAGCCAGACCGTGTATAAGCTGATCGCGCTGGCCATGCTGGTGATCGGCGGTATGCAGGCCTACACGGTGGTGTGGGATCTGGGCGACGTGGGCATCGGCCTGATGACTATTTTCAACATGATAGCTTTGGTGCCCATGGCAAAGGAAGCGCTTGCCGCCCTGAACGACTACGAAAAACGCAAAAAACTGCAGTAAATAGCAAAGGCCCGGCTCCCTGTAACATGGGAACCGGGCCTTTCAGGTTATTTTATTGCAGATCAGATTTGTTTAAAAGCAGCCCGCCAGCAAGCCCGGCCAGCGCAGGCAGTACCCAGCCAAAGCCCATGCTGCCCAGCGGCAGAGCGTTGGCGGCGGCAGATACTGCCCCCAGCGGCAGCGCAGCGGCGATGCTCTGCAGGGCGGTCAGGCCCATGCACAGCGGATACACCGCCCGGTGCTTTTCAAGGCCCGGCATAAAGGAAAGCAGGATCAGCACGATGGCTGCGGGATAAATGGCGTTCAGCACCGGAGTGGACAGCCGGATGATGGCAGCAAGGCCGAGGTTCGATACCAGCATACTGGCCACAGCAAAAAAGGCGGCAAGGGCAGGGTAGGGGATGCGGGGCAGCAGCTGATGAAAATACTGCCCCACGCAGGCGATCAGGCCCACGCAGGTGTTGAAGCATGCGATCACAAAAATGGCCGCAATAAGCACAAGGCCCGCCCGGCCGAACAGCTGCTGTGCCAGAGCGGTGAGCACCTCGGCACCGGTGGCAAGGCCCGGATACACCGTGCCGGTCTCGGCCCCGGCGTGGCCCAGCATGGCGTAGACCACCAGCATCAGCCCGCCTGCAATAAAACCGGCCCGGATGGTGCCGCCTTCCACGGCACGGCTTTCTGTGACACCCCGGGCGCGGATGTTCAGGGCAATGACCGCGCCAAAATTCAGCCCGGCCAGCGTGTCCATGGTCTGGTAGCCGTACAGGATGCCCTGCACAGCGGGCAGGGCTGCGTACTCTGCGCTGGGTGTGCCGTAGTGTGCCGCCAGCGGATGGATGAGACACCCGGCAAACAGCACCACGATGAGCACGATCAGGCAGGGGCAGAGGATGCGGCCCAGCCAGTCGGTAAGCTTTTCCGGCCGCAGCGCCACCAGAAAGGCCGCTGCAAAAAACAGCACCGAGTAGGCCAGCTGCAGCCCGGTACCGCCGCCTATCAGCGGCACCAGCATCTGGAAGGAGGTGCTTGCCGTGCGGGGGATGGCAAGGCAGGGCCCGATGGAAAGATACACCAGAATGGTGAACACCATGGCGAACACCGGATGCACCCGGCCGGCAAGCCTGTCCAGACCACCTGCCCGTGCCACAGCCACCACGCCCGCAATGGGCAGGCCGACGGCGCTGACGGCAAGGCCCGCAAAGGCAGGCCAGAGGCTGGTACCGGCCTGTGCGCCCAGATGCGGCGGGAAGATCAGGTTCCCGGCTCCGAAAAACATGGAAAATAGCGTAAAACTGACCAAAAGCAGGCTTTTGCCGGAGAGCTTCTGCATAGGACAGACACCTCATTTCTTTCCTGCATCAAAGATGACAGAGATTTATACAGTTCAGTTTATCGTTTTATTGATTTCATGTCAAGAAAGAAAAACATGAAGAAAAGTAATGACAGGCATGATAAGCTCTTATGCATCATGATGCACGGGTCATTGGCGTTTGGAAAAAGATGTGGTATGATACTTATACGATTCGCAGAGCGGAGGCCATTTCAGACCGTCAGGAGCAGGAAAGAACCATGAACCAACATAAACAATTTTTTCAGCGGCTGGGCGCTGCGGCCTTCTGGCTGGCGGTGTGGCAGTGCGCCGCCATGGCGGTGGGACAGGAGGTGTTCCTTGTTTCGCCGGTGCAGGCGGTGCGCACTCTTTTGCGGCTTTTGCCGCAGGCAGAGTTCTGGCAGCGGGTGGGTTTCAGCTCCGGGCGCATTCTGCTGGGTTTTGGGCTGGGCGTGGCCGTAAGCATCGTGCTGGCTGTGGCCGCACAGGCGTGGCACACGGCAGATGTGCTGCTTGCTCCGGTGCTGCAGCTGGTCAAAGCCACGCCGGTGGCAAGCTTTATCATTCTGGCGCTGGTGTGGGTGCGGGGGGCATCGCTTTCGGTGCTCATCAGCTTTTTAATGGTGCTGCCCGTGCTGTACGGTGCGGTGCGCACCGGCATCCAGAGCGCAGACCCACAGCTGTTGGAGATGACGAAGGTGTTTCGCCTTCCGCTGGGCCGACGGCTGCGGGCGGTGTGGCTGCCTGCGGTGCTGCCGGCCTTCCGGCAGGGATGCAGCGTGGCCCTTGGCATCTGCTGGAAGAGCGGCGTTGCCGCTGAGGTGATCGGCCTGCCCAATGGCAGCATCGGCGATGCACTCTACCGGGCCAAGATCACCCTTTCCACCGGGGAGCTGTTCGCATGGACGTTTGTGATCATCCTGCTCAGCGCCGGGTTTGAAAAGCTGTTCCTGCTGCTTCTGGACTGCGTGACCCGCGCCGTGACCGGGGAGGTGCCGCAATGCTGACCATCAAGCATCTGACAAAACAGTTCGGGAAGAAAACGCTGTTCCGGGATCTCTGCCTCACGGTGGAAGGCCCGGCGGTGCTGTGGGCACCCAGCGGCTGGGGCAAGACCACATTGCTGCGCATCCTCATGGGGCTGGAAGAACCCACTTCTGGCATAGTACAGGGCGTTGGCCGGGTGGCAGCAGTGTTTCAGGAAGACCGGCTCTGCCCGCAGCTGACAGCTGTGCAGAACGTGACGCTGGTATTGCCCGGCAGTGCAGAACAATACAAGGAGCAAATCATAAAAGATTTTCAACAGTTTGGCATGGATGCTGCTGCACTGGCCCTGCCTGCAGCACGGCTTTCCGGCGGACAGAAGCGCCGCACGGCTCTGCTGCGGGCTTTGTGGGCCGCCAGCGATACGCTGCTGTTAGACGAACCCTTTACCGGCATGGACCCGGACACCCTTGCCGCTGCTGCGGCGCTGCTGCGGGAGCGCTGCGGAGAAAAGCCTGTCTTGCTGGCTACCCATGACCGCGAAGCCATCCGCCTTCTGGGCTGGCCGGTGGTTGAGCTGGAAAATGCCTGAGCCTGCATCGATCCTATAGAATGAAAAATCGGAAAGACCAGAACGGCCTTTCCGATTTTTTGCTGCTTGGAATATTTTACTGAAAAATACGCAGGGGATACAGCAAACTGCATCAGTTCAGCAGCTTTGCCGGGTCAAGGTACTGCTCACCCTGCAGTACTTCCAGATGAATGTGCGTCTCCTCGGCGCATTCGTTGGGAATGCTGCCTGCACGGCCAAGTATCTGGCCCACACTCACTTCATCGCCGGTCTGCACCGTGGGGTCGGCAGTGCCGCACACCCGCCACAGGTGTCCGGCGCTGTCCTCGATGCACACCACACTGCCCCAGCGGCTATCGGTGTCCACGGCGGTCACCTTACCGGCGGCGGGAGCACACACCTGTGCATCCTGCGCACAGGCGTAGTCCACACCGTTGTGGGTGCGCCAGTCGCCAAGGGTGCTGCTGTACACCAGCTCATCGCCGCTGTAGGCGTTCAAGACCCTGCCCGAGACGGGCTGCGTGGAGGCAGGCGCAGCTGAACTGCTGGCAGGCGAGGATGCGCCCTGCAGTGCGGAGGGTTCGTGCACCAAACCAGAGCCAGACTGCGCCCCAGAAGAGGACGCAGAGGATGCGGGCTTGGGTACATTTGCCGCAGATTCTGCGGCGTCGGTCACGGGCTGCTGCCATACATCGTCCTCCTGTGGGTCAAGGGTGAGCTGCGGCTCCGGTGCAGGTTCTTCCTGCGGGGTCGTCAGGTCGTCGTAGCTCTTTTTCAGTTCATCCCGCACGGTGCGCACTGCCCACACGCCCGCCGCTGCGGCTGCGACGAGACAGGCCAGCAGTGCCAGTGTAAAGCCCCTGCTGCGCAAAAACTTTTTGATCTGCTCCATTGTCGTTACTCCCATCTGCTGCATTGTGTACGCATTGCTTCTGGGCTTAGTGTGGGACAGCAGGGCAGGTTTTATGCATTCTTTTATTTAAATGCCCTCCGCGTTGCTCTGGGCATATTTAGAGGAAATGATATTTTGTAATATAGCAGCCCAGCCAGACCTGCGGGTCTGGCTGGGCTGCACTTTCAGGGGAAGGGCCGCAGCCGGAAAATGCATCTTCCCTCTGTGGCCCTCTGTGTTGATACCCAGAGCGAAGCGGAGAATATTCTAAATGATATTACCAAACAAAAAGGCCCTCCCTTTTCGGGAGAGCCTTTGCGGATCAAAAATCAGTTGCGGCGGCGGCTGTTCATGCCCAGCAGGCGCACAACATACAGGAAGATGTTGATGAAGTCCAGATACAACGTCAGTGCACCGTAAATGGAAGCCTTCTCGGCCAGCTCACCGTCATAGGCGTAGTAGGAGAACATCTGGCTCAGCTTCTGGGTGTCGTAGGCGGTCAGCAGCATGAACACCACCAGACCGACAGCGCTGTACAGCACCGTGGTGAGAAAACTCATGCCGAACAGCATGCCCACAAAGCCGGTGATGATGAGCGCGAACAGGCCCATCATCAGCTTGGGACCCCAGCCGGACAGATCCTTGTGGGTAGTAGTGCCGTAGACGGCCATCAGGCCAAAGTACAGCGAGGTGGCAAGGAAGGCCAGCACCAGAGTGCCCAGATCAAATATCAGGAAGTAGTAGCTCAGCACCATGCCGTTGAGCAGTGCATAGGCAAAGAAGGTGGCTCTTGCACCGCCCACCGACATGTTCTGCACGCGGGAGCTGAGCACATACACCAGCACCAGCTCTGCGATGGTGAACACCAGATACAGCGAGTTGACAACGTACAGCAGCGGGGTAGCGGCTGTAACGAACGCCGCTGCAAAGGTGATGAGCAGGCCTACCGCCATCCAGCGGTAGGTGCGGTTCATATAGTCAGCCGAGGTCATGGCAGGCTCCGTGTAGCCTCGATCGTAACCATTGTAATTGTAATCCATATGGGACTCCTCCAGTCTCTTTCTGCCGGAACACTTTTTCCTTGCTCCGGTCTACGGAATATAGTATACTGCATAGAAATGAACGTTTCATGAAAAAGGCTGTGATATTGTATGTCTCTTGGGCTTTATTTACACATTCCGTACTGTTTTTCCAAATGCAGATACTGCGATTTCTATTCCCATCCCGGTGAGCGCGGCGTACCGGAAGCTTATGTGGATGCTCTTTTGCGGGAGCTTTCCCGCTTTGCGCCGGAAGCACCTCTGCAGCCGGACACCCTTTATTTTGGCGGCGGCACGCCCAGCCTGCTGCGCCCGGAGCAGGCAAAACGGCTCATCGATGCGGCCCGGCCGATGCCGGGGGCCGAGATCACACTGGAAGCAAACCCGGAGACGGTGACGGAAGAAAGCCTTGCAGGCTTCCGGGAGGCGGGCGTGAACCGCATCTCTTTCGGGGTGCAGTCTGCCCGGGATACCCAGCTGCGCACACTGGGCAGACCGCACACGGCAAAGCAGGCGCGGGCTGCATTTGCCGCCGCGCAGCGCGCAGGGTTTACGAACATCAGCGGCGACATCATGCTGGCACTGCCGCACTACACCGAAGCCGAGTTTGACGAAACGCTGGAACTGATCGAGGGTGGTGGGGCTACCCATATTTCGGCATATCTGCTGAAGATCGAGCCGGATTCGGCCTTTGGTAAACATCCGCCCGAAGGCCTGCCCACCGGCGATGAAGCCGCCGATTTTTACCTTTATGCAGTGGAACAGCTGGAACACCACGGCTACAAACAGTACGAGATCTCCAACTTTGCAAAGCCCGGCTATGAGGGCAGACACAACCTCATCTACTGGGACTGCGGCGACTATCTGGGCCTTGGCCCGGCGGCGCACTCCTGCATGGGCGGCAGACGGTTCTACTACCCGCCGGACACCGCCGCTTTCCTGAACGATGCCGCCGCCCCGGTGATGGACGGCAGCTGCGGCGCAGAGGACTACCTTATTTTACAGCTGCGCCTGCGCAAAGGCCTTTCGCTGGATGCATACAAAAAACTTTACGGGAAAGAATTTTCCACCGCACAGCTGGCCTTTGTGCAAAACTGCGTCCGGGCGGGCTATGCAAGCTTTGATGGCCGCACCCTTGCCCTGACCCCGGCGGGTCTCATCGTGCAGAACAGCATCCTTGCCCAGCTGTTGTAATTGGCAGAAATACGGCAACACATTGCTTTTGTGTGTCGATTCTGGTATGATATACTCGTATTATTAGGCGATGGGAGAGAAAACGGATGGCGAAAGTATTGATCGTCGGCGCAGGCGCGGCAGGACTGATGGCGGCGGGTGCCGCCGTGCGGCAGGGGCATCAGGTGACGGTGCTAGAACACATGGACAAGCCCGGCCAGAAGATCCTTGTCACCGGCAAGGGCCGCTGCAATGTGACCAACGACTGCCCGGCAGAGGAATTTCTACGCCATGTGCGCACGAACCCGCGCTTTCTGTATTCGTCGCTGGGGGCTTTTCCACCGGCAAAGACCATGGAACTGTTCGAGGGCCTTGGCGTGGAGCTGAAGGTGGAGCGCGGCCGCCGGGTGTTCCCGGTATCCGACAAGGCTGAGGAGATCCGGCAGGCTCTTTTGCGCTATGCGCAGGATGCTGAACTCGTGCATGACGGCGCGAAAAAGCTGCTATTGGAAGAGGTAACACCGGAGCCGGAAGCAGCTCCCGCCGCACCGGAAAACCCGCGCCACCCCAAAAAGAAAAAGGCAGGCCCGGCACTGCGGTGCATCGGTGTGCGGGGCACCTCCGGCCGGGAGTACCGGGCGGATGCCGTGCTGGTGGCCACCGGCGGCGTGAGCTACCCCACCACCGGCTCTACCGGCGACGGCTACAAACTGGCCCAGCAGGCCGGGCACACCCTCATCGAGCCGGTGCCCAGTCTGGTCAGTCTTGTGAGCCATGACGCGGACTGCAAAAAGATGATGGGCTTGGCGCTGAAAAACGTCACCCTGACCCTGTTCGAGGACAGCAAGGCTATTTTTGACGAGCAGGGCGAAATGCTGTTCACTCATTTTGGCATCAGCGGCCCGCTGACTTTGAGCGCATCCAGCCATCTGGGCGACATGAAAAAACACAAGTATCATGCGGAGATCGACCTCAAGCCCGCTCTCAGCGAGGAGCAGCTTTACGACCGCATCACGCGGGATTTTGCCCTGCTGGCAAACCATACAGCGCAGGGCGCGCTGGTAAAGCTTTTGCCGTCCAGTATGCAGCCGGTGATGGTGGCGCGCTGGGGCATCGACCCGGCTACCAAGGCAAACCAGATCACCCGGGAGCAGAAGAGGGAGCTGGTGCAGCTGATGAAGCACTGGCGGGTGTCCATTGATACCCGGGGCGATCTGGCCCACGCGGTGATCACCAGCGGCG
>OHIR01000649.1_pt1 | contig 21255 bp, 19 predicted proteins | sample 1568301 | NCBI WGS metagenome assembly OHIR01 (sample SAMEA3879539, study PRJEB24766) | human gut metagenome | biome: human-associated habitat; feature: feces | place: USA | collected 1985/1987
AGCTTTTCCGGCATGACCTGGGGCAATGTACAGGCGGCGGCACTGGTGGTGCTGCCTGCGCTGGCAGCAGCTTTCTGCCTCTCCAAACCCATGAGCGCCTACCAGATGGGCGAAGCCTATGCCCAGAGCGTGGGCGTAAACGTGAAGCGTTTTTCCCGGCTGCTGGTACTGCTTTCCAGTCTGCTGGCGGCCTGTGTCACGGCCTTTGCGGGGCCCATCTCCTTTGTGGGCATCGCAGTGCCGCATCTGGTCAAGCAGCTGCTGGGCAGCGCAAAGCCGCTGGTGGTGCTGCCGGGCTGCTGCCTGGGCGGGGCCGCCTTCTGTTTGCTGTGCGATCTGATCGCCCGCAGCCTGTTTGCTCCCACGGAGCTTTCCATCAGCGCGGTCACCGCCGTGTTTGGTGCGCCGGTGGTCATCGGGCTGCTCATCCGCCGGAACCGGGAGGGTGCACAATGAAGGAATTTCTCTGTGAAACGCAGGATCTTGCCATCGGCTACGGCAAAACGCCGCTGGCCTCCGGCATTGCACTAAGGGCAAATCCGGGGCAGATCCTTGTCCTTGTCGGCCCCAACGGTGCGGGCAAATCCACCCTGCTCAAAACACTGGCCGGACAGCTGGCCCCGCTGGGCGGTGCTGTGCTGCTGGACGGGCAGGACCTGACCGCCTACACCGGCACGGCCCGGGCGCAGAAGCTGGCCCTGATGCTGCCCCACACCCGCCGCACCGAGCTGACCACCTGCTTTGAGTTTGCCGCCGCCGGGCGCATCCCTTACACCGGGCGACTGGGCATTCTGTCCGACACCGACCGGCAGGCCGTGCAGGATGCACTGGAAATTGCCGGAGCTGCGCATCTCGCAGACCGGGACTTCAACTGCATCAGTGATGGTCAGCGTCAGCGTGTTTTGCTGGCCCGTGCCATCTGCCAGCAGCCCAAAGTGCTGCTGCTGGACGAGCCCACCTCCTTTCTGGACATCAAGGGCAAGATCGAGCTGCTGACCATCCTGCAGAAGCTGGCCCATGAACAGGGCCTTGCGGTCATCGTGAGCCTGCATGAGCTGGACATGGCACAGAAGATCGCGGACGCAGTGGTGTGCGTGTTCCCGGACCACGTTTCCGGCGTGCTGACCCCGGATGCCGCCTTTGCCCCGGACAACATCCGTGCGCTTTATGCGCTGAGCGAAGCGCAGTACACGGCCCTGTTCGGGCAGACAAAACCTCAAAAGCCCACGTTCGAGCACTACGTCCGCAGCGGGCAGAAGCTGCTGCGCTGCGGCTATACCACCGGCACCTGTGCGGCGCTGGGGGCAGCGGGCGCGGCCCGGCTGCTGCTCACCGGCCATGCGCCGGAGACGGTGGCGCTGCGCACCCCAAAGGGCATCGTGGTGGAGGTAGCACCCCTGTTCTGCCGCCGCACCGACACTGGGGCCGAATGCGCCATTGAAAAGGACGGCGGCGACGACGTGGATGTGACCACCGGCTTGCCGGTGATTGCCACAGTGGAGCTGCTGCCGGGCTGCACGGACATCCGCATCGACGGCGGTAGAGGTGTGGGCCGGGTGACAAAACCCGGCCTCGACCAACCCGTTGGTGCCGCCGCCATCAACCATGTGCCCCAGCAGATGATCGCCGAGGCCCTGCGCCGGGAGGCTGAAGCCGCCTGTTATACCGGCGGCTTTGCGGTGACCATTTCCATCCAGAACGGCGAGGAAGTGGCCCGGCGCACCTTCAACCCGCACATCGGGGTGGAGGGTGGCCTTTCGGTGCTGGGCACCAGCGGCATCGTGGAGCCCATGAGCCAGCAGGCCATCCTGGACACCATCCAGCTGGAAATGAACCAGGCTGTTTTGCGGGCCGGTACCCCAAAGCGGCTCATCCTTGCCCCGGGCAACTACGGGCTGGACTACCTGCACGACACCTACCCGGCCTTTGCGGCCATCCCGGTGGTCAAGACCTCCAACTTCATCGGAGATACGCTGGATATGGCAGCTTCTGCCGGGTTTGAACAGGTGCTGCTGGTGGGCCATGTGGGCAAACTGGTCAAGGTGGCCGGCGGCATCATGAACACCCACTCCCACACGGCCGACTGCCGCACCGAGCTGTTCTGTGCCCATGCCGCCCTCTGTGGGGCAAGCCGGGAGCTGTGCGCGGCTTTGTACGCCGCCGCCACCACCGACGCCTGTCTGGAGTTGCTGGACGCCGCCGGACTGCGCGCCCCGGTGCTGGAAAGCCTGCTGGATGCCATCCAACTGCACCTCGACCGCCGGGCGGGTGAAGCCTTCCGGGTGGGTGCAGTGCTGTTTTCCAACCAGCACGGGCCGCTTGGCGCAACACAAACTGCAAAGGAGCTGCTTGAACAATGGAACAACGCATGACCGGCACCCTTTACGGGGTCAGCGTCGGCCCCGGCGACCCGGAACTGCTGACTTTGCAGGCCGTGCGTCTGCTGCGGCAGTGCCCGGTGCTGGCTGCGCCGCAGACCGCTTCCGGGCAGATGCTGGCGCTGGACATCGCCCGCCGGGCGCTGGGCAGCGAGCTGGACGGCAAGACCATCCTGCCCCTGCAGTTTGCCATGAGCCGGGACGCCGCCGTGCTGTGCGCCTCTCACGAGACCGCTGCCAGCGCAGTGCGGCCTTTTCTGGATGCCGGGCAGGATGTGGCCATGCTGAACCTGGGTGACGTGTCCATTTATGCCACCTTTGGCTATCTGCAGGAGATCCTGCAGGCGCAGGGCTATGCCACCGCGATGGCGGCGGGTGTGCCCAGCTTCTGCGCGGCTGCAGCCCGGCTGAACCAGCCCCTTACCGGCGGCATGGACGCTCCGCTGACCATCGCCCCCGGCAGCTGGACCGACAAGGTATTGGACGCCCCCGGCACGAAAGTCCTGATGAAAACCGGGCGTCAGCTGCCCGCCCTGCTGGACATCCTGGACGCCCACGGTGCGTTGAGCCGCAGCGCCCTCGTGTGCAGCTGCGGCCTGCCGGATGAAACGATCTTCCCCGACCTTTCGACTGCGCGCCCGCCGCAGGATGGCAGCAAGGCCGGATATTTTGCAACGGTACTGGTAAAGGAGTAACTGCTATGGTACACTTTGTAGGCGCGGGGCCCGGTGCCCCGGACCTGATCACTCGGCGGGGCGCAGCCCTGCTGCAGGAGGCTGATTGCATCATCTACGCGGGCAGTCTGGTCAACCCGGCCCTGCTGGGACTGGCAAAACCCGGCTGCGCCATTTACAACAGCGCCGAGATGACGTTGGAACAGGTGCTGGATGTGATGCGCACCATGGAGGCAGACGGCAAAATCACCGTGCGCCTGCACACCGGCGACCCCTGCCTGTACGGGGCCATCCGGGAGCAGATGGATGCACTGGACGCCGACGGCATCGCCTACGATGACACGCCCGGCGTGTCCAGCTTCTGCGGCGCGGCGGCGGCACTGAATGCCGAATACACCCTGCCAACCGTGAGCCAGACCGTGATCATCACCCGCATGGAAGGCCGCACCCCGGTGCCCGAGCGGGAAAAGCTGGCCAGTCTTGCCGCCCACGGGGCCACTATGGTGATTTTCCTGTCCATCGGTCTGGTAGACAAGGTGCAGGATGCTCTGCTGCAGGGCGGTGCCTACACGCCGGACACCCCCGCCGCCGTGGTATACAAGGCCACCTGGCCGGAGCAGAAAACCGTGCGCTGTACCGTGGGTTCTCTGGCGCAGAGCGTGCACGACGCCGGCATCACCAAAACAGCGCTCATCGTGGCAGGCGATTTCCTTGGCACCCGGTACGAGCGCAGCAAGCTGTACGACCCCGGTTTTACCACCGAGTTCCGCAAGGGGTCCGACCAATGACCCGGGCCTATCTGGCCTTTACCGACACCGGTCTGGCACTGGCCCGGCGGCTGGCAGACGCCCTGCCCGGCAGTGTGGACCGCTGCAGCAGCGGCGGCGTCTCCCTTGCCGGGTGGACCGCCCTGCAGTTTGCGCAGAGCGACGCCCTTGTTTTTGTGGGAGCCGTGGGCATTGCGGTGCGGGCCATTGCGCCGCACTGCCGCAGCAAGGCGTCGGACCCGGCGGTGGTGGTACTGGACGAATGCGGCCGCTTTGCGGTGCCGGTGCTGTCCGGTCATCTGGGCGGTGCCAATGACCTGGCCCGTGCACTGGCCGCCGTGTGCGGAGCCGTTCCGGTGATTACCACGGCCACCGACGCCCACGGCATTTTTGCGGTGGACGAGTGGGCAAAGCACCAGAACTGCACGGTGCTGGAAGCGGAGCGCATCAAGCATGTCAGCAGCAAGCTGCTGGCCGGGCAGTCGGTGCGGTTTGCCGCTGAGTTTCCCGTGCAGGGCACCCCGCCCGCCGGGGTGGATCCTGCACGGACCCCTGCCGAAGCCGATTTTGCCCTTACCCTCTCCCCTGCCGGGGACGCTTTGCATCTGGTGCCCCGCATCGGGGTGCTGGGCATCGGCTGCCGCAGGGGGACGTGTGCCGAGCAGTTGGAAGCCGCTTTTACTGACTTCTGTGCCCGGCACAGCCTTGCCCCGGCGTGCATCACGGCGGCGGCCAGCATCGACCTGAAGGCCGACGAGGCCGGGCTGCTGGCGTTCTGCCGGGCCCACGGCTGGCCCATCACATTTTATTCTGCGGAGCAGCTGCGGGCACTGTCCGGGCCGTTCACACCATCTCCCTTCGTGCAAAGCGTCACCGGGGTGGACAACGTGTGTGAGCGGGCCGCTGTGCTGGCGTCCGGCGGCTGCATCCGCATCCCGAAACAGGCGGGCGGCGGTGTGACCTTTGCGCTGGCGCTGTGCCCCTATGCCCCGGACTGGAGGTGGCAGAATGGCTGATATCGTATATGTGGTCGGGCTTGGCCCCGGCGACCCGCAGTTTTTGACCGCACAGGCGCAGAGCGCCCTGGAAGAAGCCGAGGTGCTGTGCGGCTATCCGGTCTATCTGGATCTGGTACGCCCCTATTACCCGGAAAAAGAATATTATGCCACCGGCATGACCAAAGAACTGGACCGCTGCCGCTGGGCACTGGAAACTGCCCACAGCGGCCGGACCGTGGCTCTGGTGTGCAGCGGTGACGCCGGAGTGTACGGCATGGCCAGCCCCCTGCTGGAGCTGGCCGAAGGCTGCCCGGACGTGACCGTGGAGGTGGTGCCCGGCCTGACCGCCGCCCTGAGCGGCGGTGCGGTGCTGGGTGCCCCGCTGGCCCACGATTTCTGCGTGCTCTCCCTCTCTGACCGGCTCACGCCGTGGGAGGTCATTGAGCGGCGGTTGGCGGCAGCAGCCATGGGGGATTTCTGCATCGCGCTGTACAACCCCTCCTCCAAGGGGCGGCCGGACTATCTGGCGCGGGCGGTGCGCATCCTGCTGGCAAACGGCAAAGCACCCGGAACGGTCTGCGGCATTGTGCGGAACATTGGCCGGGAGGGGCAGGAAAGCCGCGTTCTGACGCTGGCTGCGCTGGAAACCACCCCGGTGGATATGTTCACCACCGTGTTTGTCGGCAACGCCCAGACCCGCCAGCTGAGCGGGCGGATGGTCACGCCGCGGGGGTACCGCGCATGAGGGTCGTGGTATTCAGCGGCACCACCGAGGGCCGTGCGTTTTCAAAGCAGCTGGCCGCACTGGGGGCCGAGGTACTGGTCAGCGTGGCCACCCCGCTGGGGGCTGAGGAACAGGGCGAAAGGTCCGGCATCACCGTCCACTGCGGGCGGCTGACCCCGGAGGAGATGACCGCCCTGCTGCAGGGGGCTGACCTCTGCGTGGACGCGACCCATCCGTATGCCGTGGAGGCCACCCGGAACATCCGGGCAGCCTGCAAAACAGCGGGCACGGAGTACCGCCGCCTGCTCCGGCCCGAAAGCCCGCTGCCTGCCGGGAGCATGGTGTTTGCCTCTGCGGCCCATGCGGCGGGATTTCTGGCCCGGACGCAGGGAAATGTCCTGCTTGCCACCGGGGCCAAGGAGCTTTCTGCCTTTGCTGTGCTGGAACCGGCACGGCTTTTTCCCCGTGTCCTGCCCACCCGGGAGGGCATTGCCGCCTGCGAGGGGGCAGATATCCCCCATAAGAATATCATCGCCATGCAGGGGCCGTTCTCCTATGCGCTGAACCGGGCGCTGATGGAGCAGTTTGCCATCCGCTTTCTCGTTACCAAAGATGGCGGCGCGGCGGGCGGCTTTGAAGAAAAAGCCCGGGCAGCGCAGGACACCGGGGCTCAGCTCATCGTCATCCGCCGCCCGGCCGAGCAGGGCGAAACGGCGGAACAGATCCTGACACATTGTAAGGAGATGCTGCAATGATCACACTCATCGGGATGGGGTCGGGCACGCCGGAAAGCCTGACCGCGCAGGGCCTTGCCGCCCTGCAGAACGCCGGACTGATCCTGGGGGCAAAGCGCCTGCTGGAACAGCTGCCGCAGGGCTGCACGGAACATCGGAAGGCCCTGTATCAGCCTGAGGATGTCCTTGCCGCGCTGGCGGCTGACCCGGAGGTGGATGCTGCCCTTGTGTACAGCGGTGACACCGGGTTTTACTCCGGTGCGGCCCAGCTGCTGCCGATGCTGCGGGCCTTTGGCATCTCCTGCCGGGTGCTGCCGGGGCTTTCCAGCGTTCAGCTGCTGGCCGCTGCGGTGGGCCGCTCCTGGCAGGAGTGGAAGCTGGTCTCGGCCCACGGCTGTGCCTGCGACCCGGTGGCCGAATGCCTGACGGCCGGGGGAAAGCCCGTGTTTTTCCTGACCGGCGGAGCCGAAACGCCTGCCTCCCTCTGCGGCCGATTGGCTGCTGCCGGGCTGGGCGATGCCCATGTGCTGGTGGGCGAAGAGCTGGGCCGGGCAGAGGAAAAGATCCTGTTCGGCACGGCGCAGGAGTTTGCGCAAAAGCAGTTTGCAAGCCTGAGCGTTCTGCTTGTGGAGCATCTTCCTCAGCCGCCCCGGCGGGTGCCCGGCTTCCCGGATGAAGCCTTCCACAGGGGAGAGGTGCCCATGACCAAGCAGGAGGTGCGGGCGGCGGCGCTGGCCAAGCTGGCCGTGCAGCCCGGCGATACCCTGTGGGATGTGGGGGCGGGCACCGGCAGCGTGAGCGTGGAGCTGGCGCTGGCTGCACCCCGGGGGCATGTGTATGCCGTGGAGTGTGATCCGGAGGCCTGCGGGCTCATCCGGCAGAACCGGGAAACGTTCCACGCCTGCAACCTGACACTGGTGGAGGGCCGCGCCCCCGCTGCGCTGGCTGACCTGCCCGCCCCGGATGCCGTGTTCATCGGCGGGACCAAGGGGGGCATGGAGGCTGTGGTGGACACGGTGCTTGCCCGGAATCCGAACGCCCGCATCTGCATCTCTGCCATTGCGCTGGAAACGCTGAGCGCCGCCGTGGCCGCACTGACTGCCCACGGCCTGGACGCGGAGGTAACGCAGATCTCGGTCAGCCGCACCCGGCCTGCGGGCAGGCTCCACCTGCTGATGGCCAATAACCCCATCTTCCTTATCACAGGAGAACGCAAATGATCCAATTTCTTGTGGCCGCACCCTGTTCCGGCAGCGGCAAAACCACACTGACCTGCGCTCTGCTGGCGGCGCTCAAGCGGCGGGGGCAGGACCCCTGCTCCTTCAAGAGCGGGCCGGACTATATCGACCCCATGTTTCACCGGGCCGTGCTGGGGGTGGAGAGCCATAACCTCGACCTGTTTTTCTCCGCGCCGGAGACCGTGCGCGCGCTCTATGCGCAGGCCGCCGCCGGGCACGGGGCAGCCGTGTGCGAGGGTGCCATGGGCTTTTACGATGGACTGGGCGGCGTGAGTGATACCGCCAGTGCCTGGCATCTGGCCGATACGCTGGGCCTGCCGGTGCTGCTGGTGGTCCAGCCCAGAGGGGCCAGCCTGACGCTGGCGGCCCAGATCAACGGACTGAAGCAGTTCCGCACCCCCAGCCATCTGGTGGGCATCCTGCTCAATGACTGCGCCCCCCATTTGTATGCTCTGCTGGCTCCCATGCTGGAACGGGAGACCGGCCTGCCGGTGCTGGGCTATCTGCCCCACCTGCCGGATGCCGCCCTTGAGAGCCGCCACTTAGGCCTGAAAACTGCCGGGGAGATCGCGGACTTACAGCAGAAGATCAGCCGGATGGCCGATGCGCTGGTGATGGATTGGGAAAAGCTTTTTGCTCTGACCGAGTGCGCAGCGCCTTTGGTGCACACTGATCGGCTCCCCCCTGCGGGAGAGCTGCCGCCCCAGGGAGGAGAGGAACAGCGCCCCCGCGTTCCCATTGCTGTTGCAAGGGATGCGGCGTTTTGCTTCACCTACGCCGAAACGCTGGAAGCACTGGAGCGGGCGGGGGCGGAGCTCTGCTGGTTCAGCCCCCTGCAGGATTCCGCCCTGCCGGAGCAGATCGGCGGGCTCTATCTGCCCGGCGGCTACCCGGAGCTGTATGCCGGGCAGTTGAGCACGAATCGCTCCATGCTGGCCTCTGTGCGCCGGGCTGTGGAGCGCGGTCTGCCCACGGTGGCCGAGTGCGGGGGCTTTCTCTATCTGGGCCAGAGCCTGGAGGATGCCAGCGGGGAACGCTGGCCCATGGCAGGCGTTCTGCCGGGGCAGGGCTTCCGGGTGGGGCGGCTGGTGCGGTTCGGATACGCGGCATTGACTGCCCACGCCGACAGTATGCTGTTCCGCGCCGGGGAGCGTCTGCCGGTGCACGAGTTCCACCACTGGGATTCCACGGACAACGGCACCGGCTTTAGCGCCGCAAAGCCCAACGGGAAGCAATGGGACTGCGGCTTTGCAAACGAGCATTTCTATGCGGGCTTCCCGCATTTGTATTGGGCGGGCACGGCCCTGCCCCGGCGGTTCGTGGATGCCGCCGCACACTATCATCAAGAGGAACAGGACCAATGACAGAGCTTGAACTGAAACAGCTTCTTTCCAAGATCACCCGGCCGGACGAGACCGCACGCACCGCCGCCCATGCTCACTGGGCCAGCCTGGCCAAGCCGCTGGGCGGGCTGGGCAGGCTGGAGACCATGCTGGAGGATGCCGCCGCCCTGACCGGTACGGCAGAGCTGGTGTTTTCCCGCCGGGCCGTGCTGGTGCTCTGCGCCGACAACGGCGTGGTGGCGCAGGGCGTGAGCCAGACGGACCAGAGCGTGACCCGGGCTGTGGCCGAGAACCTTGCCGCCCGGCGCACCAGTGTCTGCCAGATGGCAAAAGCGGCCCGCTGCGAAGTGGTGCCTGTAGACCTTGGCATGGCCGGGGAGCCGGTGCCCGGGGTGCAGAACTGCCGCATTGCCGCCGGGACGGCGGATTTCACCACCGGCCCTGCCATGACCCGCCAGCAGGCGGTGGATGCCATTGCGGCGGGCATCGGGCTTGTCCGGGCGCAGAAGGCGGCAGGGGTGCAGCTGCTGGCCACGGGCGAGATGGGCATTGGCAACACCACCACCTCCAGCGCCGTGGCTGCGGTTCTGCTGGGTCAGCCCGTGGAGCGGATGACAGGCCGTGGTGCGGGCCTTTCCGACACGGGGCTTGCCCGCAAGCTGGATGCCATCCGGCGGGGCATTGCGCGGAATCAGCCCGATGCCGCTGACCCGCTGGACGTGCTCTCCAAGCTGGGCGGGTTCGACATCGCCGGGCTGTGCGGTGTCTTTCTGGGCGGTGCGCTGGAAGGCCTGCCCGTGCTGATGGATGGCTTCATCAGCGGGGTGGCGGCGCTGTGCGCGGTGCGGCTCTGCCCCGCCGCAGAAAAGGCCGTGTTTGCCAGCCACTGCTCCACCGAACCGGCAGCAAGGCTGGTGCTGGAAGCGCTGGGCAAAGCGCCCCTGCTCACCGCCGGGCTCCATCTCGGCGAGGGCACCGGAGCAGTGGCAAGCATCCCGCTGTGGGATATGGCGCTGGCCGTTTACCGCGATTGCTATTCCTTCACGGAGGGCGGCATTACGCCGTACACCCCCCAATGCTGACGCTGGTATTGGGCGGTGCCGCCAGCGGCAAAAGTGGGTATGCCGAGAGCCTGGTGTTGAAAACCGCGCTCCCGCGCTATTACATCGCCACCATGCAGGTGTGGGATGCGGAGTGTGCCGCCCGGGTGGAAAAGCACCGGAGGATGCGGGCAGCAAAGCAGTTTGAGACCGTGGAGTGCCCCCTGCATCTGGAGAACATCCGTCTGCCTGCCCGGGGAACTGCGCTGTTGGAGGATCTGGGCAACCTGACCGCCAACGAGCTCTACGACCCCGCCGGGGCGGGAGAAAATGCGGCTTCGGCCATTTTGGAAGGACTGGACCAATTGGCCGGACAATGCGTGCACCTCATCGTGGTCTCCAACGAGGTGTTCAGCGGCGGTGCCGACTACGCAGGCGACACCGGGCGCTACCTGAAAGCGCTGGCGCAGGTGAACAATGCCCTTGCCGCCCGGGCTGACCATGTGGTGCGGGTGGTGTGCGGCATCCCGGTCTATTATAAAGGAGTGGAAAAATGATTGGATTGCAGACCATTGCAGTGGCCTTTGCCATGTTTTCGGCCCTGCCGGTGCCGCAGTTCGCGTGGAACCAGAAAAACATGCGGTATGCCATGTGTGCCTTCCCGCTCATCGGGGTGGTCATTGGCGGGCTGTGGTGCCTGTGCGGCGCTCTGCCCCTGCCGATGCCCGCAAAGGCGGCGGGGTTCTGCCTGATCCCGGTCTGGGTCACGGGCGGCATCCACCTGGATGGCTATGCCGACACCTGCGATGCCCTTTCCAGCTATGGCGACCGGGAAAAGAAGCTGGAGATCCTCAAAGACCCCCACTGCGGTGCCTTTGCGGTGATCCGGCTGTGCAGTTATTTTGCGGCCTACCTTGCCCTTTGCGCCTGCGTGGACTTCACGCCCCGGGTGGGCCTTTGCTGGACACTGGCCCTTGTGCTGGAACGGGCCCTCTCGGGCCTGGCCGTGGCATCGTTCCCGATGGCAAAGAACACCGGCCTTGCCCACACCTTTGCCACGGCGGCGGATCGAACTACTGTCCGCCGGGTGCTGATGGTGCTGACCGCTCTGCTCAGCGCCGCCCTGCTGGCACTGGGCGGCTGGGCGCTGGTGCTGGCGGCGTTGCTGGTGTTTGCACGCTATCATGTTGTTTCGGACAAGCAGTTTGGCGGCATCACCGGCGATCTGGCCGGGTGGTTTTTGCAGAAAGCCGAGCTGTGGATGCTGGCGGCGCTGTGTGCCTGCCAGTGGGGAGGACTGTTATGATCTTTATCACCGGGCCGCTGTACAGCGGCAAGCGCACCTTTGCGCAGCGCCTGCCCGGCACCCGCATTGCGGAGGTGCAGGCCCTGGCCGCAGAGGCTGAGGATCTGGAAAAGCTTGCGGAGGAGCTCTCCGCTTATGATATCGTGATGGCCACCGAGGTGGGCGGCGGCGTGGTGCCCATGGACGCGGGGGAGCGGGCCGCCCGGGAAGCCGCCGGACGGCTGGCCTGCCTGCTGGCGGCCCGGGCCGGGTGCGTGGTGCAGATGTTCTGCGGCATCCCCACAGTATTGAAAGGAGAACTGCCCCCATGCTGATCTATCTTCTGCGCCACGGCCTGACGGCCTACAACGCCGAAAAGCGCTATCAGGGCCAGCGGGATATCCCCCTGTGCCCTGCGGGCCGCGCCCAGTTGCGGCAGGCAGATCTCCGGCCGGAAACGGTCTATATCACCCCGCTCTGCCGCACCCGGCAGACCGCTGAGGTGCTCTTCCCGGGCGCAAGGCTCGTGGAGGTGAAAGACCTGCAGGAGATGTGCTTCGGCAGCTTTGAGGGCCGCAATTTCATTGAGATGGAGCACGACCCGGATTATCTGGCCTGGGTGAACGCCAACTGCGAAAGCCCCTGCCCGGACGGCGAGACCAAGGCTGTCTTTTCGGAGCGGGTGTGCAGGGCCTTTGCCGCACTGGTGGACAGGGCCCTTGCCGATGGGGAAGAGACACTGGTCATTCTGGCCCACGGCGGCACCCAGATGGCTGCCATGGAGCGCTACGCCCTGCCCCATGCGGATTATTACCACTGGTGCGCCCCCAACGCGGGCGGTTACGTTCTGGATGCAGGAGATTGGGCGGAGCAGCGGGTGCTGCACCTGCTGAAAACTGTGCAGTACACAAAGGAGGATGCCCGATGATCGAATACGCAGTACTCGGCGGTTTTGTGCTGGACTGCCTCTTTGGCGACCCGGCCTGGCTGCCCCACCCGGTGGTGTACATGGGCAAGGCCATCTCGGCGCTGGAAAAGCGCCTGCGGGCCCGCCTGCCCAAAACGCCTCAGGGGGAACTGCTGGGCGGTGCCATTGTGGCCTTCTGCCTGCCGGTGGGTACCTTTCTGCTGACGAGCCTTGTCTGCCTGGGAGCTGCCCGCATCAGCCCGTGGCTGGGGATGGCCGTCCAGATGTTCTGGTGCGGGCAGGCACTGGCCGCAAAGGGGCTGGCGCAGGAGAGCACCAATGTCTACCGGGAGCTGGTCAAGCCCGATCTGCCTGCCGCCCGCAGGGCGGTCAGCCGCATCGTGGGGCGGGACACCCAGGATCTGACGCTGGAGGGCGTGACCAGAGCCGCTGTGGAGACGGTGGCCGAAAACGCCAGCGACGGCGTGATCGCGCCCCTGCTCTATATGCTCATCGGCGGGGCACCGCTGGCCCTGACCTACAAGGCCATCAACACGATGGACAGTATGCTGGGCTACAAAAACGAAAAATACCTCTACTTTGGCCGCATCCCTGCCAAGCTGGACGATGCGGCAAATTACCTTCCCAGCCGCCTTGCCGCCCTGCTGTGGATGGCTGCCGCGGCCTTTACGCACAATGACGCAAAAGGGGCGTGGAAGATCTGGCGGCGGGACCGCCGGAACCACGCCAGCCCCAACAGCGCCCAGACCGAGAGCGCCTGCGCCGGTGCACTGGGGGTGCAGCTGGCCGGGCCCGCCTATTACTTTGGAGAATACTACGCCAAGCCTACCATCGGCGATCCGCTGCGCCCCATTGAACCGGCGGATATCCTGCGTGCCAACCGGATGATGTACGTGGCAAGCGCCTTTGCACTGGCGTGGGGCGTGGCAATACGGGCTATTTTGTAACGACCTCGCCCTCTCAGTCATGCCTTGCATGACAGCTCCCCCAAAGGGGGGAGCCAAGAACTGGGATCCAGAACCATCCAGGAAAAGGAGAACGAATATGCAACTGGTACATGGCGGCGATTGGGCCGGTTACCGGGCCGAGTTCGGGCGGGATGCGCTGGATTTTTCGGCCAACGTCAGCCCGCTGGGCCTGCCGGAAGGGGTGGCCCGGGCCATCACGGCGGCATTGCCCACGGCCGACCGCTACCCCGACCCCCTGTGCCGGGAGCTGCGGGCAAAGCTGGCGCTCCATGAGGGCGTGCCGGCGGAGCAGATCCTCTGCGGCAATGGGGCGGCAGACCTCATCTTCCGGCTGGTCTGGGCCAAAAAGCCCCGCCGGGCGCTGGTCACCGCACCCACCTTTGCGGAGTATGCCACTGCTTTGGAAAGTGTCGGCTGCACGGTAGAACGCTTCTTTTTGCGGGAGCAGGAGGACTTTGCGGTCACGGATGCGTTCTGTGCGGCCATCCGCCCGGGGGTGGATATGGTGTTCCTCTGCCAGCCCAACAACCCCACCGGCCAGCTGACGGCCCTGCCGCTGGTGGAGCAGATCCTCCACCGCTGCGCGGCGTGCGGCACCCTGCTGGTGGTGGACGAATGCTTCCTTGATTTCCTGCCCGACCATGCCTTGCACACGACAAAAGGCCTGCTGGGGGAGGGGAATCTGGTCATCCTGAAAGCCTTCACCAAGCTCTACGGCATGGCGGGCGTGCGGCTGGGCTATGCCCTGAGTGCCGACACGGCGCTGCTGGAACAGATGCAGGCCTGCGGCCAGCCCTGGGGTGTTTCCAGTCTGGCGCAGGCGGCGGGGCTTGCCGCGCTGGAGGAGACAGCGTATGTGGAAAAGGTCCGGGCCCTCATTGCCGAACAGCGGCCCCGCCTGACGGCCGGGCTGCGGGCGCTGGGCCTGCGGGTGCTGGACGGCAGGGCAAATTACCTGCTGTTTCAGGCCCCGGAGACGCTGGGAGAAGCCCTGCGGCAAAGGGGTGCTGTGCTGCGCAGCTGTGCGAACTATCCCGGGCTAGGCCCCGGCTGGTACCGCACCGCCGTGCGCACCGGGCCTGAAAACGAACAGCTTTTGAAACTTCTTGCGGAGGTGCTGGAATGAGCAAGGCAAAGTGCATCATGGTGCAGGGAACCATGAGCGGTGCAGGCAAAAGCCTGCTGTGCGCCGCCCTCTGCCGCATTTTTGCGCAGGACGGTTACCGCGTGGCTCCCTTCAAGAGCCAGAACATGGCGCTGAACAGCTTTGTCACCCGGGATGGGCTGGAAATGGGCCGGGCACAGGTGGTGCAGGCGCAGGCCGCAGGCATCGAGCCGGATGTGCGGATGAACCCCATCCTGCTCAAGCCCAGCAGTGACGTGGGCAGTCAGGTCATCGTGAACGGCGAGGTGCGGGGCCAGATGCCCGCCGCCGCCTACTTCAAAATGAAAAGAGCGCTCATCCCGGAGATCCTCTCGGCCTACAACAGTCTGGCCGAAACCGTGGACATCATCGTCATCGAGGGGGCCGGAAGCCCGGCGGAGATCAACCTGAAGGCAGACGATATCGTCAACATGGGCCTTGCCCGGCTGGTGGATGCCCCCGTTCTGCTGGCGGGAGACATCGACCGGGGCGGTGTGTTCGCCCAGCTGTACGGCACGGTGGCGCTGCTGGAGCCGGAGGAGCGCGCCCGCATCAAGGGGCTGCTCATCAATAAATTCCGCGGCGATGTGGAGATCCTGCGCCCCGGCCTTGCGATGCTGGAAGAAAAAACGCAGCTGCCGGTGCTGGGGGTCGTGCCCTACCTGAAGGTGGACATTGAGGACGAGGATTCCCTTTCCACCCGGCTGGATGCGGGCAGAACGGTCCACCCGCTGGATGCAGCCATCCTCCGCCTGCCGCACATCTCCAACTTTACCGATTTCATGCCGCTGGAGCAGCACCCGCTGCTGGGCGTGCGGTATGTGCAGAATACCCGCCAGCTGGGCACACCGGATCTCATCATCCTGCCCGGCACCAAGAACACGGTGGATGACCTGCTCTGGCTGCGGCAGTCCGGGCTGGAAGCAGCCTTGTTGAAGCTGGCGGCCAACGGCACGCCGGTGCTGGGGGTCTGCGGCGGGTATCAGATGCTGGGCGAGATGCTGGCTGACCCCGAAGGCACGGAGAGCGGTACGGCACAGACCGTGCGGGGGCTGGGGCTGCTGCCCACCCACACGGTCTTTACCGGCCAGAAGCACCGCACCCAGGACACTGCCGCCGTGACCGCCGCCCCCTTTGCGGGTGCGGCCCTGACCGGATATCAGATCCACACCGGCCGCACCGAGGTGCAGGGTGTGCCCTTCTGCACACTGGCAGACGGAACACCCGAGGGCTGCGTGCAGGACAATGTGTTCGGTACCTACCTGCACGGCCTGTTTGATACCGGTGCGCTCACCGAGAAGCTGGTGGCCCTGCTCTGCCAGCGCAAGGGCATTGCGCCGGACAGCGCCGCCCTCATCCCGATGGAGCAGTACCGCCAGCAGCAATTTGACCTGCTGGCCGATGGCGTGCGCGGCGCGCTGGATATGGATGCCGTTTACGCGGCCATGGGGTTGGAGAACCCGCGGAGGAATGCACAATGATCCCACAACATCATCTGCCCGCCGACATTGAGCGGACAAGCCTTTCCATCATCACGGCAGAGCTGGAAGTGTTGGGCCTGACCCCGCCGCCCGAGACTGCCGCTGTGGTCAAGCGGGTCATCCACACCACCGCCGACTTTGACTATGCGAAAAATCTGCGCTTTACGCCGGGGGCTGTGGCGGCAGGTGTGGCCGCCCTGCGGGCAGGGACCCCTATCATCACCGACACCAACATGGCACTTTCGGGCATTTCCAAGCCTGCCCTTGCCCGGCTGGGCGGCAGTGCCCTCTGCTACATGGCGGACCCTGAGGTGGCGCGGACCGCAGCCGAGACCGGAACCACCCGGGCAGTGGCCTCCATGCACCGCGCGGCGCAGGAGCACCCCGGGGCCATCCTTGCGGTGGGCAATGCCCCTACCGCTCTGCTGACCATTGTGGAGGAGATCGAGGCCGGGCTGCGGCCTGCTCTGGTCATCGCCGTGCCGGTGGGCTTTGTGAATGTGGTGGAAAGCAAGGAAGCGCTGTTTGCCGCCTGTGCAGCCCACGGCGTGCCTGCCATCGCGGCCATGGGCCGCAAGGGCGGAAGCACCGTGGCCGCTGCAGTCTGCAACGCCCTGGTCTACTCCGCTGCCGAGATGCTGGACCCTGCGGCGAGAGGGTGGAAATAGGGCGGAACCGGTAAAAGCGCCCCTTTTTACGCTTTTGCTTGACTTTTTGGTAGAAACAAGGTATCGTTTACCTGTATGACGATTGATATATGAGTTGAAGCTTTGCGTGAAAAAGGAAACATTATGGCACAAACGATTTTAGAAGAAAAGAAAAAATCACGGCTGATGACAGAGGGCAGCATCTGGAAGAGCATCCTGCTCTTCTCGGTGCCGCTGATCCTAGGCAACATGCTGCAGCAGCTGTACAACACCGCCGATTCCATCATCGTGGGCAACTTTGTGGGCAGCAACGCGCTGGCAGCGGTCGGCTCCAGCGGCTCGCCCATCTTCCTGCTCATCGGGTTCAGCCAGGGCATTGCCGTGGGTGCCGGTGTCGTGGTGTCCCAGTTTCTGGGAGCCAAGGACAGGGAGGGCGCGCACACTGCGGTGCACACCTCGCTGGCCCTTTCGGCCATTCTGGGTGCGATCCTGACCGTGTGCGGCATTGCCGTCAGCCGTGCCCTGCTCACCGCCATGAACACCCCCGCAGAGGTGCTGGAGGATGCGGTGCTCTATATGCGGCTCTATTTTGGCGGTGTGCTGTTCAGCGTGGTGTATAACATGGCGGCCGGTATCCTGAACGCCGCCGGCAACTCCAAGCGGAGCCTGCTTTACCTGGGCGCTGCCTCCATCACCAACATCGTCCTCGACCTTGTTCTGATCGCCGGATGCAAGATGGGCGTGGCCGGTGCGGCCATTGCCACCGATATCAGCCAGCTGGTGTCCTGTGTGCTCTCCCTGCGGTTTCTGATGCGGGTGGAGGACGATTACCGCGTGACGGCAAAGGAAGTGCGCGTGCACAAAAAGATGGCGGTCCGCATCATCAAGGTGGGCCTGCCCACCGGCATCCAGAACATGGTCATCTCCCTTTCCAATGTGCTGGTGCAGGTCAGCGTCAACGGCTATGGTGCCGCTGCCATGGCAGGCTTTGCCGCCTATATGAAGGTGGATGGCTTCAACATTCTGCCTGTGCTGAGCTTCAGCATGGCGGCCACCACCTTTGTGGGCCAGAACTTTGGTGCGGGCAAGATCGACCGTGTCAAAAAGGGCACCTTTGTCACCCTGGGCATGTGCATCGTTTACACCATCCTGACCGGCATCCTGCTGCTCGTCTTCCAGGATTCCATCATGCACCTGTTCACCGGCGATGAAACGGTCATTGCCTACGGCAAGATCTGTATGCTCTATTTCTGCCCCTTCTACTGGATGCTGGGCATCCTGCAGGGCCTTGCCGGTACGGTGCGCGGCACCGGCAAGAGCGTGCCGCCCATGGTGGTGCTGCTGATCTCCCTGTGCCTGTTCCGCATCGTCTGGATCCAGTTTGTCCTGCCCCTGTTTGCAGGCATTGAGGGTGTGCTGCTGGTCTACCCGGTGTCCTGGGCTGTGGGTGCAGTGCTGATGGTGCTCTACGCCTGGAAGGGCAAATGGATGCAGCTGCCGGAAGCAATTTCGTAAATCGGGCACTCCTTTCCCCCGGTAAGAGTGCGCTTTATACAAAAAATAACGTATGAATGCGTAAAAATATTCGGAGGGGGGCTAAAAATCTGCGAAAATCAGTTGATTTCTGCCGAAAAATACCGTATACTGAATTATAGTTTCAAATCGAACGACGGACTTCGACAAAAGGGGCTGATAAGATGGAGCGCACACAGGCAGAGGCCTTTGAACAGTATATTCGGAATCTGCGCGTTGTGCGCTCGATCTCCCGGCCCAGCTTTCCGGAGGGCAAAGCTCCCGCTGCTGTGCTGGAAGAGATCCAGACCAACGCGCTGAGATGCAACGCCCTGATGCGGCAGAATGAGGCACTGCTGGCGCAGTTTGTCTACGACCGTGACCCTGCCTCCCTGACCGAAACGGATATCCAGGGACTGAGTGCCTTTGCAGGCAGGCTGTTCAACTACGCGAACAGCGAGGATATGGGCGTGGCGTTCAAGGTGCATCAGCTGCTGCTGGCAGCGGCCCGCAGCCGGGAAGACGTGCCCATGATCGTCAGGGAGCTGTACTACACAGGCATCACCCTGCATTATATGAACGTCCGGGATGAGGGAACTGGCATCAACCTGTTGGGAGATGCGATCCAGGTCTATTTTACGGAAGCTGCTGAATACATGTCACGGTATGAACAGCTGGACAGGAATACCCGGCAGTATCTCATCCGCTGTGTGGGCAACACCCGGCTGGGGATGTCCCGCGGCACCCATGCGGAAAGCTGCCGGTATCTGGAGCGGTTCCGCCGCGCAATGGAGGTCATCCAGTCTGCGCATTACCATGCGCTGGACCCGGAGTTCCCCTGGGAAAGCTACATCTATTCCATGCACATGGACCGCATGACCCTGCTGACCCATCTGCGGCAGGAGGAGGATCCCGAGGTGGCGCGGCAGGTGCTGGAATCGGCGGAATACATCTGGGGGCACAAGAAGAAGTACAAGGGTCAGGATGCGCGCCTGCAGAACTGGCGGGTACCCTATTTTTACGCCGCTGCCCGCTACCATGCCGGGGTGGGCAGCCTGGAAGACGTGGTCAAGATCCTTCTGGAATCGGCGGGAAGCGTGGCGCAGGATGATTATTCTGCCGAGGCCATCAGCCGGAAGCTGGTTCTGGCGGCCTATCTCTCGGTCTATGCAGAACGGCTGGACGAGGCGGGAGCACAGAGGTATCGTGCAACCGTGGAGCAGGTACGCCGTTCTGCGGATCAGTATCTGGAACAGATGCCGGCCAGCCAGTATCCCCGTGTGGTAAACTCTGCCGCCTGGGAGTTGAGCAAGATCAGCACCAGCTCAGATGAAACGGCGAACCGCCGGATGCTGGGCAGTATCCTGGCCGGGCACAAGCCGACCTATGTCCACTCGCTGATGGTGGCAGAGCTGACCCGTGCCCTGCTGCAGCGGCAGATCGAGACAAGGCCCGAAACACTGGTTGGCCTGCTGGGCTGCAGGAGCGCGGCCGAGGTGCAGGCCCGGCGGGAAGAGCTCTGCCAGACAGCCTATGAGTGCGGCCTGTACCACGACCTTGGCAAGTGTGCCGTTCTGATGTACATCGACAACAACGCCCGCCGCCTGCTGGATGAGGAGTTTTTCTGCATCCAGAGCCACCCAAGGACCGGCGCTGACATTCTGAATAGAATGGGCTGCGGAAGAACGCTGGCCCTGGCGGCGCTCTATCACCACTGCTATTACAACGGCAAGGGCGGATATCCCAATGATGTACCCTCCTGCCCGCCGGAGATCAAGGGAATCGTGGATGCGCTGAGCGTGGCAGACTCGCTGGATGCCGCCACCGATAATATCGGTCGGTGCTACAACCTTGCCAAGCCCTTCCGCACGCTGCTGGAAGAGCTGCGGGCCCAGAGCGGCACCCGCTATGCGCCCAATGTGGTCGCCCTGTTCGAGGATGAGCGTTTCTGCCAGCAGCTGGCAGAGAACACGGATGCCGAGCGCAAAAGGGTGTATCTGCAGGTGTATCACGCCGGAAGTGAAGAAAAATAAATATCATAAGCAAAAGGAGCCTCTTGGGCTCACATCCCCTGTCTCTACAGGGAAATAGGTGTGAGTGCCAAAAGGCTCCTTTTCTTTTGCTCTTATGATATTAGATGCAAAAAGCTTTGTCAAGCACCGGCGGCTGCATCGCTTCAGCCGGGGTACTTAGCCACTTCCAGCAGTTCCTCCGCCCGGCGGATCTGTTCCGCCGTGGGGGGAACAGCATCGGGCAGGGGATAGGAGATGCCCAGCTTCTGCCACTTGAACAGCCCCAGCGTGTGGTAGGGGAGCACCTCCACCCGCTGCACCGTTTTCAGGCTGCGGATGAAATCTGCGGTCCTGCGCAGGCCCTCCTCGTCATCGGTGAGGCCGGGCACCAGCACATGCCGGATCCAGAGCGGAACGCCCAGATCAGAGATGTGCCGTGCCATGGCTAAGATGTTGGCATTGTCCCGGCCGGTAAGCTGACGGTGCTTCTCCGGGTCGATCTCCTTGAGATCCAGGATGACCAGACTGGTGGAAGCCATCAGGGTATCGAAGGCGGCCAGGTAGGCGGGGTCATCGGGCTGGAACGGCTGACCGGCCGTGTCCAGCGCGGTGTGCACCCCCTTGGCGCGCGCCAGCTGGAAGAATTTTGTCAAGAAGTCCATCTGCCGCAGCGGCTCGCCGCCGCTGACGGTGATGCCGCCCTTCTTGCCCCAGTAATTGCGGTAGCGCCAGACGTGTTGGAACAGCTTCTCCGGAGACCATTCCGTGCCGCCTTCAGCGCTCCACGTTTCGGGGTTGTGGCAGTATTTGCAGCGCAGGGCACAGCCCTGCAGAAAGACAACGAACCGGACACCCGGCCCGTCCACCGAGCCGAAGCTTTCCAGCGAGTGGACGAGACCGACAGGGTCACAGTGCGGCATGGCAGGTACGGGAGATCACGTCCATCTGCTGCTCGCGGGTCAGGTCGATGAACTTGACCGCATAGCCGGAGACGCGGATGGTGAAGTTGGCGTATTCTTCCTTTTCGGGGTGCTCCATGGCATCCAGCAGCTTCTCCTTGCCGAACACATTCACGTTCAGGTGGTGTGCACCCTGATCGAAGTAGCCGTCCAGCACCTGCACCAGGTTCTCCTTGCGCTCCTCCTCGCTGTGGCCCAGAGCCTCGGGGTTGATGGTCTGGGTGTTGGAGATGCCGTCCAGAGCCCAGTGGTAGGGCAGCTTGGCAACAGAGTTCAGGGAAGCCAGCAGGCCGTTCTGCTCCGCACCGTAGCTGGGGTTTGCACCGGGTGCAAAGGGGGTAAAGGCGGCACGGCCATCGGGCAGAGCACCGGTGTACTTGCCGTACACCACGTTGGAGGTGATGGTCAGGATGGAGGTGGTGG
>OHIR01000661.1_pt1 | contig 21023 bp, 20 predicted proteins | sample 1568301 | NCBI WGS metagenome assembly OHIR01 (sample SAMEA3879539, study PRJEB24766) | human gut metagenome | biome: human-associated habitat; feature: feces | place: USA | collected 1985/1987
ACCTCATCACAGAAAGTCTCCGCGGTGAAAACTAAATTATCATTTTCTCAATCGGATTGGCAAGCATCACAAAACAAAGCGGAAGTACCGGCTCTGTCAGCGGTTTCCGGTCAAGCGTCCCTTCATATTGCGCAAATACAAGCACGCGGTAGCCTTTGCTGCTGTAGGTGGCAATCTGTTCCTGATACTGGGCAAACTGCCCCCGCAGAACAAATTCCGGTGCTCCGATCACATAAGATTTCCCATCGTTCATCACGGCTCCGGAATACTTCGTTTCCGAAGAAAACGAATACACTTCCCTTGCCCGCATACCACTTCCGTTTGAGAAATGCGCTTTGAGTGCTTCCATCGTCGCATTGTCTTTTTCCTGCGCTGCCACAAAATCTGCCAGCAGCTGGGAAATTTCCAGCTGATCTGCCCCATCCAGAACAGAAAAATCATAGACATGCATCCCCGGCTCGGTGATCGTGCCTGTTTTATCCACACAAAGAACATTGACTCTCGCCAGCGTCTCAATACATTTCATATCGTGGATCAATACCTTCTTCTGTGCCAGCCGCACGGAACTAACCGCAAGTGCCACACTTGTCAGCAGATACAGCCCCTCCGGAATCATTCCGATGATAGCCGCCACCATACCGGTGATACTGTCATGAAACGTTCCCTCATTGTAAATAAACGACTGCACGAACAGGGCAATCCCGATCGGGATGATAATAATTCCCATCACCATGATCAGATAATTCAGGGAGCGGATCATTTCTGACTGCTCTCCCTTTTTGCTTTTCGTTGCCTGCAGAGTCAGCTTTGAAATATAAGAATCTTTTCCGACCTTCTCAAGACGTGCACATGCCTTTCCGGATACCACAAAACTTCCGGAAAGCAGGGAATCCCCCTCCCGTTTTTCAATTTCATCCGACTCTCCGGTGATCAGGGATTCGTTCACCTGCAGTTCTCCGGATACCACTTTCGCATCCGCCGGAATCTGGCTTCCCGCCGAAAATTCCACAATATCATCCAGCACCAGCTGATCTGCCGGAATCTCCTGCCTCTTTCCGTCACGGATTACAACTGCATGCGGTGCATTCAGAATGGATAATTTATCCAGCACCTTTTTGGAGTGTACCTCCTGGATAATACCAATACAGGTATTTGCCACAATAATCGGAAGAAACAGCATATCCGACCATGCACCCACAATAGCAAGCAAAACCGCAATCACAGCAAATACAAGATTAAAATATGTGCAGACATTTGAACGCACAATTTCCGGAACCGACAACGTGGAAGACTCTACTTTATAGTTGTTTTCTCCCTGTGCAAACCTTCTTTTTACCTGCTCTGCAGACAGCCCGGACTGTGGATCTGCTGCAATTCGTTCCATTCTGACTCTGTTTTCCTGTTCCATGATAATAATTCCATCCGCTTCCTATGTATTTTTCGTTAAATTTTCAGATGAAATTATTATAACCGATTCTTTCACAAAAGTTGTCCATTTTCCAAATATTTTTCAAACATTTAACAATTGTTTATAAATAATGCCGTAGCATGAGTTTCTGATCCCTGATCACCTATACCATTTTTACCACCCAGACGTTGCTTCGTACCATGCAGTATCCAATCACGACCTTGATCAGCTCCGTGGCCTGTACCAGAAAATAAACACTTACAATTCCAAGTCCCGTACCGTGTGCCAGCAAAAATGCAACCGGCACAACAACCACCCAGGTAAACACCGAATCAAATAAAAACGTAACCATCGTTTTCCCACCGGAACGAAGCGTAAAATAAGACGCATGACTAAACGAACAAAACGGCATGATCAGCGCAGAAACGGCGATAAACTTTGTAGCCAGATCCTTAATTTCCGCTGTCGTATTGTAAATATCAGGGAAAAATCCCCCAACGAGAAACATGATTGCTGCCATAATCACACAGCAGAAGACACTGAAAACAATCATCTTGTTGTCTGCGTCTTTTGCCTTTTCTAGTTCTCCGGCTCCCAAATACTGTCCCACAACAATACTGATACACGCTCCCAACTGTATATAGACAATGTTAAACAAATTGGTAATCGTCGTGGCAATATTCAGCCCTGCCACCACATCAAGTCCACGCACAGAATAGCACTGGGTCACGGTGGTCATGCCCGCCGCCCATAAAACCTCATTGAACATCAGGGGAAGCCCTTTGATCAGTACCGTTTTCAGTTCGCTCACCGGGATTCCAAATCCGCGATAAGCCCCTTCCAGATACCGGTTCTTTTCCCGGTTTCTATGTGCCCAGAAGACAACAATAACCGCTTCCACATACCGGGCAATCACAGTGGCAAGTGCCGCCCCTGTCACCCCAAGTTCCGGAAATGATCCCACACCAAAAATCAACAGATAATCCAGCACTGCATTGGTTCCCACCGCCACAAAACTTGCCAGCATCGGAACGAGCGTCTGTCCCGTTTCTTTTATATTGGTGGCATATGCCTGGTTCACTGCAAACGGAACCAGTCCCACCAGCATAATCACCAGATACTGCTTTCCATATTGAAGTGCCACATCGGTTGCTCCATTTCCCGCAGTATCCGTCAGATACAGGGAAATCAGATCCGATCCCTTCGTAAGCAGCAGCAACATGGTAAGCCCTGATACAAGCAGCGTCGCATAAAGCTTAAAACGAAACGAATGCATATGTCCCCTGTGATCCCCATTGCCAAAATACTGCGCACCAAAAATACTTGCCGCCGACACCGCTCCAAAAATTGCCAGATTGTACACAAAAATCAGCTGGTTTACGATTGCAACACCGGACATCTGTTCCGTTCCCAGCTGTCCCACCATAATGTTGTCCAAAAAGCTGACCAGATTCGTGATGGCATTTTGCAGGATCATTGGCACTGCCAACAATAAATAATGGCGGTAAAACGCACGATCCCCCATATACTTCTTTTTAAATTTTTTCCAATAACTCATAAAAAACCTCTTTCATATTATTTTTCAATCCTCTTTTTGAAATCCCTGGTTTAAAAATTCATTCCATTTCGCATTTGTATTCTCCCATTCATGCTTCTGCATAATCCGGTTCCGGTCACTTAGAATTGCCAGCATCTCGTCCACGATTTCTGCCATCGGAAGTTTCCTGTAATGTGACAAATAGCCAAGCATCCTCTGTGCCGTCCAGTCTGTGTTCAGATTCCGTGAAATCTGCTCACAAAACTCCTGTGGAAAGCCACGGTTCAGGAGGGTGTTATATAATTCTATTGATTTTTGTGTTCTGGGTTTCATGTCTTTTTGTATCCTCATCTAATCATGGATAATCCTACTTTCGCGTAAATTCATCAAATTGATCCATAATTTTCATAAAATTGCTCGTGCTCACGCGATAATGATGCTGTAACAATTTGTCAGCATTCACATCCATGATAAGCTTCTTCGCCTTAAATGTCGCCGCTTCTTTTTGTTTTTTACTTTTCTCTACCTGCTTTCCTATATATACCTGCTCAATATCCCTGCAAAACCAAACAAATCCATATCCATTTTCTTCACAATATTGTTTCGCATTTTTCAGAAAATTTTCATCCTCTGCATTCGTGTCAAAATTATCACAATCAAAACAATATATTACCCTGGATTGATTTTTCTTAGAAGCAGCCTTATATTGTGAAATCAGATTTTGAACATCTTTTTCCTTTTTCTCATAATTTCCCCGTCCGTCCATATATACAACACTTAATTTTACCTGTGTTCGATCAAACGCATAAAAATGCTCAATCGTGTCCTTGATATACATCCAGTCGGACTGACATTTTTTGTTCGTCTCAACAACAAAAATAAACTGCCTCCCCACTATTCATCCTCCTCACCTGTACCAAAAACTCCGATAAAATCAATCGCATCTACATTAAACGGAGAACCTTCTATCATACCGTTTCTGTATAATTTTGAAGGTGAATAGTTGCCATTTGTCTTCCATGGATAAATCTGATGATCCTCTGACAAAAAGTCTATTGACTTCTTGTGCTGTTTCAGAACATCCATCGGTCCAACATTATGTGTTGTAAAACAGAGCTGTCCTTCTCCATATTCCATCAAATATTCCAACAATGCACACAAATAAACATCATGAAGGTTCGAATCAAATTCATCAATAAAAACAATTCCACCACGAACCATTTCTCTTACATAGACAAATAATTTAATCAGTTTTTTGATTCCGGTACTTTCAAATTCTGCATGAATCTTGTAGGAATCATACACCATAACCAAATCACACATCCAAAAATCGCCGTTTTCTTTTTTATCAATCTCTATACCCATCAGATCCGATTTAAAAATATGGAGAAATTCATATAATTTATTGATTGTTTCTATAAATTTATCAAGCCTTGTTTTTGCAATCATATTTCGGTTACTGAATATTACATTTATGTTTTCATTCTGTAACTCAAAAATATTACCTATCAACGAATACAATTTTGCATTTTGCGAATCAACATCGTCACAAGAGAGAATGGTATTTTGTATCATGTATGGTTTATGATCATCTGACTCATCTAAATACACATGCAGCTTATGTCCAAATGAAAACAGCACACTGATAGCATTCATTATTACCCGTGCAACTTTATCCTCTCTATAAAAGGAATAATTACCGTCCCCTGAGTATAACATATTTACATAAATCAATGCACATGCAGATCCCGTGGTCAACAAATTCATCGTCTTATTTCTAATTTCAGCCACAAAACCATTTTCTTCTTCCAAACCATACATAAAAATGATTTCACCATCACAGATTTCATAAATGATTTCCAGAGAACTGTTCTTTGATGTCGCATTTTTTTCTTTTAAACATTCGTGTGATATTGTAAATTTACCTGCCTTATTTTTAGACAAGGTGATTCCATACTGAAAAAGAAGCAACTGTGCACCACTCTTTGCGATAAACTCTGCTTCTATCGAAAGTTCCCCAACTTTCTTATTGACAATAGCATCCAAATGTTTCTGTGCAACCGGATTATTCAAATATCCTGTATCAATGATAAGATTGCGCAAAATTTCCACAGAAGTCACGATCCCCGATTTTCCAGACCCATTCATTCCATAAATTCCCTTAATATTATATTCCTGCGTATCCGGTTCCTTATTGATTGTTTTCTTATAAAAAGACAATGAAACCGTTTTATCCAATGTCTTGATTCCATTAACAGAATAATTTGTTAAATAGATATCCTTCATCCTGGTATCCCTCCATCTTTGCTTCCAATATAACACAAAGGGATGGAAAAATAAATACAAAATGTATTTTTCTATCCTTCGCAATCGTAATTTATTTCATTATCTCTCAATTTTACATCAATTCAATTAAAAACATCTCGTACAGATCATCCTCTCCCTGCAACAGCGGCGAATTCTCGCCGCCTCCATTCGTGGAACGACGCATTGCTGCGTAAGAATCCTCACCGGCAGAGACCAGATCCATAGCGGAAAAGGTGCATCCATGCTCCTGTGCAATACGGCAGAATGCGGAAACCGGATTTTTCATTCCCCGCGTGGCTAACAACGCCTGCGCAAGTTCCGGATTGGAGCGAGCCCTGACTTTTAAATTTTCCAATTCATCATATATGTTCATCGTGTTTTCCTTTCTCATCCATCTGTAACCTTGTTATGTCACACATCTTTCCTGCCTATTCTTTTAAACTCACAAAAAAATGCTCTCCTGCCGGTCAGATTACCTCTGCGCCAAATGGCATCAGGGATAATTTTGCAATTTTGAAAAACTGCTTTCCAAAGTATGTTTCCTAATATGCTCATATCAATACTCCTTTTCTATTTTGCCATCTATTCCATACATTTTCTTGAATTCATCAAGATCCGCCTGACTCTTAATCAGCATAACCTCTTCGATCTTACCTGTATGGATGTCCTTAAAACCGGCAACCTGCTCACCGTTACAGATGCTTGCCTTAATTACCGGCTTCTTATTTTCTTTATCATAAGTCTTTATAACTGTCTTTTTCTTAAATAGTCCCACTCTGAGCACCTTCTTTTGATTTTGCCATCAATATGAGTTTTTCAAAAGACTGAGCAAAGCGTACATCATCTTCCTCTGTACGCTTTCTTGGTCCCTTCATATGATTCTTATGCGAGCTGCGTCTTGCCTTCTTGTTAAGATGCCGCTCCATAAGCATCTGGTCAATATTTTCATTTGTGTACCACTTACCGGATTGGTGAATGGCATACGCCCCTTTTCCAAGTGCCATAGCAGCTACACCATAATCCTGAGATACTATGACATCCCCTTTATGACAAATGCTAATGAGCTTGTAATCTACAGCATCTGCTCCTGCACCAACTACGATCACTTCGCTATAGTCTGAATATAATACGTGATTCATATCACACAGCAATGTGGCTGGAATACTATATTTCTTTGCTATTTCTTCTACAATACCTACTACAGGACACGCATCTGCATCTACAAATATCTGCATTTTCATAATTTCTTTTTCTGCCTTTCCAGTTCTTTTTGAATCCATGTCATAATTATATCTACAAGATAATCCTGCTGCACCTGACTCAGTTCCCTGCCCGGCTGCATTTTGTGCCACTTCCGGATACACTCTCTGCAGCATGTTGCAGTTGCATGTTGGGCAATAAATACCGGATGCCCCCTCATAGGAGTCTGTTTGCCATCATTTGCTATAAATGCGGGAGCTTCTCTCTTTGCAATAAAGTCCTTTGCATGTTGTCTGATCGTATCAAGTCCCTTTTGGTTTATGTAATCTATGTCTTTCTGCTTCAAATGAAAGCTGCTTCGAAATTTGGAATTGTCCAGTCTCTCGAACAACTGCCTGTACCACTCGTCCTTTGTCATCAGAACTTCACTACTTCCGGATCATGCGTAAATGATGAAAATGTTGCTGTTGCATTCTTAAAATAAAATACCTCTGTGTTTCCATCGTCTGCTGAATACATCTTCTGTAATGATGGGTAAGCATCAAGCATCGACTGTCTGGCTTCCCTTCTGTCATCTTCCACAAGTTCTCCTGCTACACGGAGCCACTCTCCATTTTTAAATGCACAGATTTCTACCTTTGGATTTGCATGAATCTGTTTTGATACCTCTTTCACCTTACCTGTCTGAATATAAAGTTTTCCCTCAAAAATGTGTGCTGTACCAAAAGGTCTGACTCTTGGCTGGTCGCCTTCTACGGTTGCTAAATAATATGTTTCTGCTTCTTTTAAGAATTTTTCTACTCGTTCCATGATGTAAGCCTCCTGGTATTTATCTAATAATGTAATTTTTATTTTCAGTATAACCCATAAATAATTCTCAAATCAATGCCTTCCGGAATTGTTCTAATCCATTTATGCAGAGAGTCTGCATAAATTACTTTTTATCTTAAATTAGCCACTGGAGAAATACGATCAAGAAGATAAACTTCCTCTCCTGTTTTCTCCGGATTATCTGTGCCCAGTTCTTTTGCAATCGAACGGAATTTTTGCAAATCCTTTCGCTCCGTTGCACCAGGCATCATATCTGGAACGCCTTTCAGTAATCCGAGCAAATTCAGTATCGTATTCAAATAAGATCCAAAATTTAAGAAACCGGTAGTTCCAAGCATGAAATCGACAATACTTGTCGATTTCGCAGTTCGTTCCGAAGCCTCTGCCAAAATATTATTATACTCCCGAATCTTTTGTCTTCGATCTGTTTCTTCCATCTTCTCCAGATTTTCCAAAATAGCCCGGAACTTCAAAGGTGTCTGGTACTTGTCTGCCATGTTTGCAGTACGCAAAATATCAATATTTTCTTTTGTGTCGAAGAATTCCAGCATATTTCTTTCTGTATAATTTGTATTCCAAATCGACTGCATCCGCTTCACTTGCTCTGGTGCATACCAATATACCTTCATCATTCCTTCCATCATAGAAGTCTCTGCCTCATCCGTATATATTTTATTATCATTTTCTGCACGAAACGGAAAATATGTTGCATCCAAAGCCATGGCTAAATGTGCCGATTCCGCCTTTGAAATAAATTCAAATTCAATTGCACTCTTCTGATCATGCTCTCTGAAAAAATTATATGCCAACTGATTAATGCCGAAATTACTGACTGCCATAGGACTCGAATTTTGCAAAATGCCAAAACTTTCTCCCACTACTCTATATGGCCATGCCAACAGTTCTGATATATGAAGTGCCACTTCATCCTGTTTCTGATTTCCATATTTTGCAAGTTGCGATGCCATCTCATAAGCCATCGGATAATTGGCAGCATACTGATTTTTCATCTCAACCAGCTGTGCAATCATCATCGCATTCATAGCTCTTCTTCCAATTACAGAATCCGGTGACTCTTTGTAAGCATCCAAAATAACCTGCCGATCATACCTCGTCTCATCATTTCCTAACAAAAGAACTACTTTCCCCATTGAAACAAGTTGGACCAGCTCTTTCTTTTTCATGCCCTGCATTTCCAAAAACTCATCCAAAAAATTTTCAATTGGCAAAGCAAGATACACCGTATCATATAATAATAAAAGGCTGCGTAGATTGATCACTGGAAAAACAGACGCATTCACAAAGCATTTCAGTTCACCATCTCTGCAAAAAGATAAATCCTTTCTCTTTACAGAGCCATCATAAATTGCCTCTATATTGTCATACCAGAAATCTGTCTCAGCAACTGTAAACGGATAACTCTTGTTCGTATTTAACCACATAACACTGTCCTGCGGATTTAATTTTGTTTTATCTTCCGGAGGGTCCGTTGTACGAAGTACCTGAATCTGATCCGTTCCAAAGTCAACTTCTGTCAGTTCCTTTTGCAACCTTGCGATCTGTTTGTCACTCACATCACTTCCAACATAAATATCCATATGAAAATTTATGCCGCCTTCACTCGGAACAATTTTTCTAATGTCAAAATCATGGTATCTTCCATAAATATATTCTTCTATCTCAGCTCTGGTCCTCGCTGTTGCCCGAAAATCATCCACCGGATGTTCCATATCAATTGGAGAGAGTTCCTCTATATAATGTTCCGGCACCTGATCCGATAATGATATCTGCAAAGTAACATACCTTATGGAGCGATCAAAATATGTCTTTATTTTTTCAAAATCGTCTGGTATATTGGAACATAAAATCACATACATAAAGGGAGCTATTTTAAATATTCTGGTTTTGATACCTATGTATTTTAGGCGTAATGATAAGTCATTGCGCCTGACATTATTGTCATTTGTTAACATGAGATCACCACCTTTGTATATCACGAAAATCACTGGTCCTATGTCAAGATTTAGTACAAGTTAAAATGAGAAATTTTTTCCCATTTTAACCTGCCAGAAGCTCAGCCTCAGTGTGTGTTCTTTCATATACTCGTTCGAATTCATTTGGTGACATATAGTTACAACGGCTATGAATTCGTTTCGTATTGTAGAAAGCTTCCAGATATTCGAAAATCAAACGGTATGCCTGCTTGTAATCGCGAATTTTAAAGCGGTTAAGCCATTCACGTTTGATAATTGAATGGAAGGATTCAATGCATGCATTATCCCACGGAAACGCTTTCTTTGAGTAACTACGCTGCATATTTTCTGTTGCTTTTTTATACTCCGTTGCAACATACTGACTGCCACGATCTGAGTGAATGATTAATGGCTGGTCGACGGGCTCTATGCAAACAGCACTGTTATTTTATATCTTTTTGAATTGGCAAAGCTCTCAAACGAATAATACTTCATCATTTTTAAATCATTTGTTTTGTATCTTTTTGAATTAGCAAAGCTCTCAAACGAATATTCAATATTCCTGACACGCTGTATTGTTTTGTATCTTTTTGAATTAGCAAAGCTCTCAAACATTGGAGTGATGAAGAATGAGTGAAATAAAGTTTTGTATCTTTTTGAATTAGCAAAGCTCTCAAACGACATACCAAATTTTTCAATTGATGTTTTTGTTTTGTATCTTTTTGAATTAGCAAAGCTCTCAAACTACATTTGGTTGTCTTTGTGTGCGTGGTACGTTTTGTATCTTTTTGAATTAGCAAAGCTCTCAAACTGCTGGACGTTACACTTAGTAGCTGTTTCATTTTGTATCTTTTTGAATTAGCAAAGCTCTCAAACTGAAACACGCGCTATAATATGGATCGCGTTGTTTTGTATCTTTTTGAATTAGCAAAGCTCTCAAACACGGAAAACCGGAGAAAAAAGAACCGGAAGTTTTGTATCTTTTTGAATTAGCAAAGCTCTCAAACACAGGTACTTCTGCATCACTGACTTTGTATGTTTTGTATCTTTTTGAATTAGCAAAGCTCTCAAACGAGCTTGTATCTTTTCTTTGTTGTGTCGTCGTTTTGTATCTTTTTGAATTAGCAAAGCTCTCAAACAAAAAGCCATTCATCATCTATTGAATTTAAGTTTTGTATCTTTTTGAATTAGCAAAGCTCTCAAACTGAAATCGGCATCCTGGGGAACATCTTCCGGTTTTGTATCTTTTTGAATTAGCAAAGCTCTCAAACTTTTTCGGCGTTGTTTAGCCGTTTCTCATTTGTTTTGTATCTTTTTGAATTAGCAAAGCTCTCAAACTCGTCATCATAAATCTTAAGCCAGTGCTTAGTTTTGTATCTTTTTGAATTAGCAAAGCTCTCAAACTGGCTCTTTTTCTCGTCCAATCTTGGCAGCGTTTTGTATCTTTTTGAATTAGCAAAGCTCTCAAACTGGTGCTACTATTCAGATGCAGATAATCCAGTTTTGTATCTTTTTGAATTAGCAAAGCTCTCAAACACGAAAAGGTGCTTTTCAGAACAGATAGTGTTTTGTATCTTTTTGAATTAGCAAAGCTCTCAAACTTATTTCCCACGAACATAGTACCTACAGGGGTTTTGTATCTTTTTGAATTAGCAAAGCTCTCAAACCTAATATCGGTTGAATGTCATTAAACGTATGTTTTGTATCTTTTTGAATTAGCAAAGCTCTCAAACACACTATTCGCTTCACAGGAGCCAAACTTCGTTTTGTATCTTTTTGAATTAGCAAAGCTCTCAAACGAGAGCGGAGGACTAACATATGGAAAATGGGTTTTGTATCTTTTTGAATTAGCAAAGCTCTCAAACTCTGCTATCTGATTAAATGTTTTATGCTTTGTTTTGTATCTTTTTGAATTAGCAAAGCTCTCAAACAAGGAATAAATACAAAGGAACTTAAGACTGGTTTTGTATCTTTTTGAATTAGCAAAGCTCTCAAACGCATGAACCAGCCCGGCATTGGCGATAATGTTTTGTATCTTTTTGAATTAGCAAAGCTCTCAAACAGGAGGTAAGCAATGGAAGCTACAATATTGTTTTGTATCTTTTTGAATTAGCAAAGCTCTCAAACGAGATGATTGACAAACAGGTGTATGAGCGAGTTTTGTATCTTTTTGAATTAGCAAAGCTCTCAAACCTCAAATCACTTTGAGGTCATCTCCGAGCTTATTCTATATTGCGAATATAGTGCCAATTCTTATAATTCAATTATACATAAATCCTCATCAATTATCCAGCATTTTTCCCCTTCAATATGCGGTGTCTGTATTGCTTCTATAACAATAAGATATATTTTATTGTATATTGTGAATTCATAAAGCTGTATAATTTCCTCTGTTGAAAAATAGGCTTTTAAATTTGGAATAACAAATATATTAACTCCGCAAATTTGATTCATGAGATTTATATATTGCATCATTTTTTCAAGTAATGAGTCCGAGTCATCATCAATTTCTACTGATATAGATTTCATTAAACTAGATAAATCGGTATCAAAATTATATTTTAAATTATATGGAACAGTAGAAACAACCTTATCAAAGTATGATATCAGTTCCTGTTTAAACAAGACGCTCTCTTCTTGCAGTAACGTATCATTTTGAAATGTAAGTTCCTGATACAATTTTGTTATGATTTTTCTATCATTAGTATTAATGCTAAAGATATTATAAATACACTCCATTTTCTGTGATAGCTTCAGTTCCTTGCTTTCATCGGATAAAATGAAATCTCCATTTTCTCCCTTATACTGTTTCCATAATGTCTCTAATATGTTGGAATAGACTAGATGATTTTCTATTGATAAAACGAGTATTTGATTTTCTATTAAATCAAACTCTAAATCATACAAAGTATTAACCAGTTTCATAATATCACCAGCCTTTCATCGGTATCCAATACGCAAGATTTATTTTCACCGACAACATATTCCATCTTTGAATATTGCTTTTCAGTGACCCTTAAAATCTGTACAAGTCCCTCTGCCGGTTTATTCTTTCTGATGCTTTCCTGAATAACATCTGCAACACCTGAATTTTGTACTAACTTACAATATACCGATTCCTGTAACATGAAAAAGCCTGATTTTATCAGGTATTTTCTAAACTCACGATAATCTCTGCGTTGTCTTTCAGTCAGCACCGGAAGATCAAATAACACCATTATTCTCATATATCTATAACTCATCCTTATAGAACTTTATCAATGAAATATCGCCATCATTAAGTGCATCAAAAATACTCCGACAATATATTTTCATTGCATTGTTCACGCACTCCTTTCTCCCTGCTATAATCACTTCTTTTTGCAGCAACCTTAATATTTCTATTTTTTCATCATGCTCAAACTTTTCTGGCATCATATTTTTTACCAGATTATCTACAATAGGCCGGAATGGCTCCATCAAATCAGATGCAAGATTGAACTGATTAAAAATATTATCATGAAACAAACCAATTTGCGTAATATATCCATTAAGAGCAGTTTCTCTTGCACAAGTAGAAAGTAACAGACTATATCCATAATTTAATGCTGAATTTATACTGTTTTCGGCTGATCTTGTAAAATCCAGACCAAATAATGCATTAAAATAAACTTTGGCTGCATGCCCCTCCCTGTTAGTTGCATCTCCAAATTCAATTTGTGTAATATATTCATAAAGCATCTGAGCTTCCGGCTTATCCCATCTCTCAAGATTTTCCGCCTGCTTCCGAATTTTTTCGGTAACAATTTCAGTCCATACAGATGTCTTTATATCTTCTGACCACGCAATCTGTTTTCGTACTTTCATACTTGTGTCATGGCTTCCATAATACGGAACAAGTTCTGATGACGGATTTCTTTTTTCATCGCAGAATATTACTTTTATTTTCTTTTTTGTCAACTCACATAGTAATGCTGCTGTAAGAGAAACGGATGTTGTTTCAATCATCAATATTGAAATTTCACTAATATGAATTTTTACAACATCCTGATTTCTCACTATCAAATACCCCATTTGATAATCCAGTTTTGCACTATTTGAGATGACAACTGTCCGCCAACTCATACTATTCGGAGATTAATTTTCTTTTCATACAATCCTGTTACAGACTGATTGATAAGATATATATCTTCATCTCCGATTTTTTTGCTAATCTGCATTTTCCCACAATGTGCTGATTCCCCTAATAATGTCATATCACTTGCACTTCCCAAAATGGAAGATAACTGTAAGATTTGACATAGTACTGTACATTGCTGTTCTATATCTAAACTTAGGAATTTTTCTTTAGCCTTATCCAACTTATCACCAACTGGATTTGGTCTATTTGCAAAAATGCCAGTCTTAAATTTATTTATCAGTTCAGAATAAAGTAATTCATTTTTGTCCTTTGCAATTACCTCTTCTACAATATTTTTGTCTACCGCTTTTTCCAATTTAGATATATATTTTACCCACTCCCTTTTCAAGTACATATTTACTGCATTTCTTACTATTAATTGTTTACCGTTTTTTCCAGTAATATAGAAGAAATAACCATTCCGTTTTACTAACGATCCTATTTTTATTTTCCTGACTCTTATATCAAAATCAATAAGGCCTAATACCTGTTCACAATATTTTTCCAGCTCATGTGGATTCTGTTCTATTTTTTGAGCCAGATATAATGGTACTGACTCAATCGTCCGGCTTCGTTTTTTCTTTTCCGTGTGTTCTACCAAGAAGAAATATGCTCCTGTTACACTCGTAAATCCTCCATATTTTGTAACATCCTTCATTTTTTCATCTGATGATTTAAAAGGTATGTATCCTTCTTCTTTAGCTTTCTTAGCACTATAAAGTGTTTCGTTTGTCAAACCTCCCTTTCCTTCAAAACTATATCGTGTCATCAACGGAGTGTTTCTTCCCAACACTTTCTTTACTGTAGCTATTGTTCCTGCCTCACCATCCTTTTTCTGTGCGATCCATGCAACTTCACCATTACGTTCAACATCCCAGTCAAACATTTTTGATAAATTGTAATTATTTTTGGTTTTATCACGGTCATAATCATTTTTTATAAAGTTAAGAGGATTCTGTGTGAATTTTACATAATACACATTTCCTACCACGATATTAAGGTAAGCATCATGTGCATGATGAAATTCATTAATCAGACGGCTCTTAGGAATGTCTCTCGTATTTCTAAACTCGGACACATTTGACGCTTTTGCATAGACCATCTTACTTTCTGGTAAAAGCTGCTGTAGTATATTTGCAACTCCTTTTGTTCCCTGACTTGTTTCAACAAGCTGTCTTGCAATAAATCCAGCTTTTTGCTCATCAGTGAACGAATTTCTTCCTATAAGGCGATTATACTTTTCTTCTGTAATAAATCCTGACCTTCTAAGCTCTGACCACATATTTTTCTGTGACGCAAGAATTTCATCCTCTAATGGATAAATATCGCTCTTATGTGCATTCTTTTCTTTACATACCAAAACCAGATTATTGTCAATATTATCATCCTTAACAAAATGTCTTGGATATACATGATCTATATCATATAGGTTATTATTGAAAAGATCACTTAATTCTATATGCTTTCCTGTGTACATGCATCTGCCTTTTTGTGTAAGATAAAGGCACATTTTCTTGCTTCTAATGCTTCCTGTTTCATCTGCATGCGCAATTACTTTCATCCAATCAACATCTTCATCTTTTACTTTCTTGTATAGTTCTTCGAATTTTTTACGTCTGCTCTCAGTACGCATTTTGCGTTCATCCGGTCTTCGTGTCATTTCAACAAATATACGATCCGGTTCACATCCCAAAACTTTTACCAGCTCCTTAATAATAAGGATTGTCTGCCATATCATCCGCTTTACCGGAGCAGAAAAATAATATTCATCCAGATCTTCTGCCTCTATATCTGATAATGTTTTCATCATCGTATTTTGATACTCAGCCAAACGTTCTTTGTAATTATATAATCTACTGTTTATAAGTTCCATCAAATTAAGATTATTGTTCCATAACGCTCTGATGATACTTACAGACTCCCCTGTTGAAACATCCGCTCCATTAAGCTCTAAGAAATTTTTTGATAAATTGCCCCAATCTTTGAACTTAAAACCTACTATTCTCTTAATCTGCTCTTTTGTAAGCTTCTCGCCATACTTTTCTTCTATTCTATCCTTTAAAAATTTTTTGGAATCCCCATAAACTGTGCACCAGAATACAATATCCTCTACCATTTTCTGAACGCTATCTTTAGAGATATCATCCCCCAATATCGCCTTGAATTTACCATATGTCGTTAATGCATTGTTTATAGTAACATCTATTCCTGTAACCTGTTCTTCTGCTTCAATAATTCCTCTTGTATGCAAATATTTACATAACTGCTTTTTCGTTACTCTCTTTCCTTTTTGAAATACCTCTTTATATATATCCTGTTTTAATTGAACAGAAATTCTCTCTCCGTCAATCTTAATATTATTAATTTCATTGAGAACACAAAAACTTTGATATTCAAGTGATGATTTTGGCAATACCGGTTCACCGCTAATATATGTACAACGTCGTACCATGCGTGATATAAATGCCTCTGATGTCGCTTTCATATCTATTTTTTCATCAATATTCCATGGTAAAACCTGTCCTTCTTCCTTTCTTACTACCCAGCCATTTCCTCCATCTTTATTGCTTTTTTCCGTCGTTGGTCCAACATAATATGGTATTTGAAAACTAAACAGTTTCATTATTTTTTCAGATACCGATAAACCTGTTTCATCTTTTTCTCTTAAAAACGGAAGATACCTTTCCGCATTTGAAAGTATTTTTTTCATTTCTTTTGCATGAACTTGATTCGGTATAACACCATTAGATGCAGTTAACTGTTTAGGCAAAAATGTCTCGTTTTCTATTGACATCAATATGCGCTGTACATCTGCATCTTCCGCAGGTACATTCTTTAAAAGTTTTTTGATTGCTTTATATAATTCTTCGGATGATCTTTTATTGCCTACTCTTCTTTGCTTTGTTTTTGAATTATAGGAACCTACATATGATGCATATGAGCCATCTGCCTCACTATTAAAGAAGTTATCGTAATCCTCTTTGCTGCAATATTTTCTGATTACATTTTTTAGAAGTTTTAAATCTTCTTTATGCTTTTCGTATGACGCAACTCTTGCCTGTGACAGATAATTATGACCTTTCATAATACCAGCCAATGAACCAATATCATATATGTCCTTCATGGCCATGATTATTTCAAAATAATCTTCGCCAAGTATATTAGCTATTTCATCTGATTTTTCATCAAAAGATGCTTCTGACAAGCAGATATCTAATTTTGGCACTTCGTCACTCTGTATCTCCGGGAAAATTGCACATGCATTAAATTTTAAGCCACACAAACCTCTTATCAACTCTTTATATGGCTTATTTTTATAATCCACGCCAAGTATCTCTGCAAGTCCTTCTGCTTTTCTGGTTCTGCTCATATCTCTGCGCGACAGAAGATCTTCTATTTTTTTACCATCGATTGTCTCATTCAAATTATATTGTGTGAATTCAGAAAGTAAATTTGTTAATTCTAAATAAGCATTGTTTATATTATTTTCTCCGCTATTTTCACCTAATCCTGAATTCAAAAAGTGTCCACGATGTTTAAACATATTAAGCAATGCCAAGAACACAAGCCTTACGTCATGCTTATCGGTACTCTCTATTAATTCTTTTCGTAAATGATATATTGTTGGATATTGGTCAAAATAATCCTTATCTGTGTAATCATCATCATTAAAAACATTATTTTTATATCTTACCTCTGTATCTTTATCCTCCAAGTGATATTTACTGTTTGCCAGTCTTTGAAAAAAATCAGGATCAACTTCACCTATAGTATCATGAAAATAATCCTTTAATAAACCAATCCTAACCTGCTCTCTTTGTCTTCTCCTTCTGCTTATTCTATGCGTACGTCTTTCCACAGCAGTAGATGCCTCATTAAATTCACGTATTCCCCATAAGTCTTTTCCTTTTGCCTTAAACAAATTGTAGTTTGGATCAGTAACCGCCCAGCCTACAGAATTAGTTCCCATATCGAGTCCCAAATAATACTTGAATGCTGCCATAAAATCTCCTCCCTAATTTTTATTATTTTATTGTTGACTATATAAATTTACATGCTATAATAAAGGTGAATTAGCAAAGCGAGTGCAAATAAGGTTATCCGGCATCGTCTTTTGACTCTGCATGGTGCAGATTAAATTAAGGCCTATGGCCTTTTTTTATTACTCTACACCACACCATTTTAATTTAAAAGTTTTCATTCTACTTTTTCAATTAACTATAAGATTTTTATTTTCGAATAATACTGTTCCAAATCCTCTTCCATCTGCTTCTTCACCTTTTTCAAATCTATTTCATTCAGTTTAGTAAAAAGCGCATGATTCATAGAAATCACATTCAAATCCTTTGAATAATACAGAAACCGTTTACGCTCAAATTTTTCAAAAGGATTTGTCAGCATATTGCTTTTAATATATTTCCGATCTTTCAATCGTTCTGCATTATATGGACAACTTGACCGATCTACCGGAAGTCCCTTATCAATCCTGTCTTGGTAAAAAGCAATATAATCTGTGAGCACATTATCAATTTTTGCATCTCCAATTTCATTCATATTTTTTAGGAATGAAAGAAGAAACGGCATCTTGTAAGAAAGACTGTAATCACGTTCTTCCACAAAATCAAAGAAGTCCGTTTTGATCGTTTCCTCTGTATGTTCTGGAATATTATTTTCCTCACGAATCTGCTTCACATGTTCTGGTGCAAAAAGATAAATTTTTCTACTTCCAAAAGTAATCATTTCATCCGGAGAAATTTTTCCTTTGGTAACCCAGCTGGTAATAGTTCCCGTACTTAAATAAAATTCTCTCGCCAGCTGTTCCTGATTTAAGTAATCACCATATTTTTCTTCGAAAGTTTCAATGTCTACCTGCACAATACGTTCTACTGTTTCATGCAGACCATCTACTTCTATCATATCTCCCACGGAATAATCCCTTTTTAAAATACTTCCAAATGCAGTGTAAAATGGATTAGAAAAAATGGAATGCATGGAACACGGTTTTGCCATGGCACCATACTCATCTACTACATCAATAACAAACACATTTGTTTTTGTATTTGTTCGTCGAAGTCCTCTACCAATCTGCTGCATATAAAGAACCTTGGAAAGTGTTGGACGCGCCATTACCAGAATTCCAAGTTCCGGATAATCCCATCCCTCCGAAATCATTTCACAAGCACACAAAAAACGTATTTTTTTCTCTCGAAACTGTTGCATAACTTCATCCGGATTTTTTGTTTTTCTGGTATATGCCTTTGCCGAAAGACCATTCGCATTTAATACACACTCCATCTCCTGTGCATGATTCGTATTTACACAAAACACGACTCCCTGCAACTGCCCAGCTTTTCCTTCCGAAAAATAGTTGTATAACACATCTGCAATCAATTCATTTCTGGACTTTACACGAATACTCTTTTCCAAATCAGCATTAATATAATCTTTGCCATTGAATCGAATATGACTCAAATCCAGATTGGTTTCAATACGACACACATTTGCCTCTGCAACAATTTTCTTTTTCATCGCATCAACCAAAGATAAGCCTGTCTTATAATTACCAAATATTGTCTCCAACTTCTTTTTGTCTGGTCGTTGATCGGTTGCTGTAAGACCAATCAAAAAATCAGGCGTAAAATACTGAATAACTCGTTTTAAAACTGGGGAAACTGCGTGATGAGCTTCTGCCCGTGTCAAGTAAGAAACAAAAAAAAATTATTTTTTCAAAAATATTGGGGAACCTTTAGCAAGATTCCCCAGTATTACTTCTTTTCGATATAATGCCTTACTAACGCTAACATTATACCATTATTCAATGTGAAAGTCATCAAAGTTCCATTTGATTTCTATATGCTCGTTATCGTATATGAGCACATAGTCTATGATATTTCGGATTACATCTTCATCAAACTTATCAAGCTTGCTGAGCTTTGTCAATTGCTCCTGTTTTGCATCAACAAACAAATCCTTCTGAAGATCAAACAGCTCCTGTTTTTCAGCTATCATTTTATCAAGCTCTGCTATTTTATTTTTTACTTCAGCAGTCTTTTTTGCCATCTGCTCACGGGTTATGTTTGTCCTAGTATAATCATCATAAATCTCAAACTTTAGTTTCGCATAATGTGCTTTTGCTTTCTTTAATGATTCTATTTCCTGTCCGATATCATCAGAAGAACTGTCTTTATTCATCTGTATCTCAAACTCTTCCAACCGGACTACTGCCATTTTTCTAGCCACATCCAAAACAGCCTGTTCTATTTCTTCACCACGAATACGTGATACATGACCTTCACGACACCTATATGAAGAACCATTTCCATATTTATTAAGCCCCTTGCCACACACTCCGCAGCGAAGATATGACTTACGCCACTTGCCATTGGGCTTTCTCGGCGATTTTTCACGTCTGGCTATCATCTTATGAGCAAGCTTAAAATCTTCCACAGACACCAATGGTTCGTGACAGTTTTCAACAATTATCCAGTCCTCTTTATCTCTCTGCACAACCTGATGACCGGTATCAATATTATCAGCCGTCTTGTTATTGATTACAGAACCAATATAGACTTCATTATATAAAATCTCCATTACTGTACTGGCACTCCACATGTGCTCACCAATATCCCTTTCATAACATCTCTTAACTCCAATCTTTTGGTAATACTCAAATATGCTATCATATCCATTATTATTCAGATAATTTGCAATCTCGGTGTATTTCATGCCTTTAATAGCCAGTTCAAATATCAGCTGGACAACAGGTGCTGTTACTGGGTCAGGCACTAACATATGCTTATCATCTTCACTTTTCTGGTATCCAAAAGGAGCAAATGCAGCAATGTACTTTCCCTGCTTAGCCAACACTGCCTTAGCGGCTCTTACCTTTTTTGATGCATCCTTACAATACAATGCATTCACAAGATTTTTCAGTGCAACACTCATACCTCCGGTTGAACCAAAGCTGTTAGCAGAATCGTAATTATCATTCACGCTGATATATCTTACCTGAAGAACCGGAAATATACATTCCATATAGTTACCAACTTCAAGATAATCTCGTCCGAGTCTGCTGTAGTCCTTCGTCACAATAACCTGAATCTTACCAGCCTTTACCAGATCCATCATTTTTACAAAATTAGGTCTGCTAAAGTCTGCTCCGGAATATCCATCATCTGAAAATTCCATTATGTTGCAGTCCTTTAGTTCAGGCAGTTTCTGGATATGATCAAGCATTAACTTTCGCTGATGGGAAATACTGTTACTTTCCTCATGAGCAGCCAAGTTGTCATCTTCATCTGATAATCTCATATAGAGAGCTATCGTCTTATCCATTGCTGCTCACCTCTCTTTCTTCTGCCACTTTAAGCAGCTCCTTTAGGAAATCATCATACAAGAGCTTAACTTCTATATTGCCATCATAAAAAACAATTTCCGATACAAAAGCATCCACAAGCTCCTTTGTAAGTTTTCTTTTAGCCATATATTTATTGACAGTTTCTTCCCATCCTTCATCAATATGAAATTCTTTTTCATACAGACTTCTTCGATGAAGCAATTCAGTAATCTGCGCTTCAATCTCATTTACTCTGCTTTCATATTCTCTCT
>OHIR01000670.1_pt1 | contig 20684 bp, 18 predicted proteins | sample 1568301 | NCBI WGS metagenome assembly OHIR01 (sample SAMEA3879539, study PRJEB24766) | human gut metagenome | biome: human-associated habitat; feature: feces | place: USA | collected 1985/1987
CGTTGGATTGATTTCCGAATCTCGTTTATATCCGGCAAGATTTTCTACCTTATTATATAATATACCCCCTATCCGATTTTCTTTTATACCCTTCACACACGTCCCTATTTTGCTCATATTCTGCTATTTCTTGTGAAGGGTGTGAAGGTTCCTCCTTTACGCCTGCTGGAGGCGCAGCACGCTGCACCTCTACTCTGATTCCTTTTATAAATTCTCGATTTCTTCGTCAGATAAGCCAGTACTCAATTTCATTTGTTCAAAAGAAAAACCATTCTGTTTCATCAGATGAGCAACTTCCAATAAGCCTTCCTTCCGGCCTTCCATTCGACCTTTCTTCAAGCCTCTTTCTTCTCCAATCAGGATTCCTTCTTCTCTTGCCGAAGTAACAGCGTAGTTCATTACATTTTCATTGTCCCGATATATCTTGAGGCAGGCTTCATATTCAGCACGTTCTTTTTTGTTGGCATCAACTATCTTCTCCAATTCGTTCAGCCTTGCCAAAAGTTTGTTTTGTCCTTCAAATAATTCCTCATCCTTTTTCGGTTCAAACAAAGGATCTTTGAGCCGCCTCAAATAAAGCGCATGCGAATAACAATCACGAAATATATCCCAACCTCGTTCAAATTCTTTTCGCTCCTTTTCATTACTCATGACAATCGGCTCCAACTCCTTAAGCCGAGCCCGGAGTTTACTTTGTCCTGCAAATTCTATTTTCTTCATAAGTGTAACAAATAGATATATTACAAATTCCGTATTTCCTCGTCAGACAGACACGTAACCAATTTAATTTGTTCAAAAGAAAAGCCATTTTGTTTCATCAGATGGGCAGCTTCTAATAGACCTTCTACCCGACCTTCCATTCGGCCTTTCTTCAAGCCTCTTTCTTCTCCAATCAGGATTCCTTCCTCCCTTGCCAAAGCAGCAGCATATTCCATTACATTCTTATTGTCATGATATGCTTTCAGGCTGGCTTCATACTCAGCCCGTTCATCCTTGCTCAGGTTGTCTATACGCACCACCTCCTCCAAACGGGTAAACACCGTGTTCTGTTCTTGTTCCGACTGTTCCATATTCCTCAAATTATATAGCCAATAATACAATGATTTCTTACACTCAGATTCGCTCTTATTAAAATTCGCCTTTCTTACCTTGTGAAGTGATCGTGCGACAAAGATAATACAATGCCCGTTCATAAAAATAATCCTGACGGGCATTTTGTATAACAGTTATCGCTTTATTTTGACTGTCTCTGCTTGTGTACCGGAAATAATCCGCAAGAAATACATTCCGGCTGACTGAGGTAATGCATATTCACCTTCTCCTTCCAGCAGTCTCATCCGTTTTACCTCTTTTCCAAGCACAGTATATACAATCAATTCTCCTGCCTGGGAGTTCTGTATGTGGATCTTCCCAGCCCGAATAGTATATTGAATTTTACAAGGAGGCTTTATTGCCTGGGTTATCGACGGACTTCCGGGTTCTTTTCCCTGATAAGGAAGCGCCGCATGCTGCAAGATCACTGAAGAAGCCGTATCTTCCTTTCTCTGAAAGAGTAATTCTGTATCCTGAACGGCTTTGACAAAAAAAGCTGATCCTGCAGGAATCGCATAATCACTGTCAATCGGATAAGCTTCATAATCCTGTCCGTTATATAAATAAACATGACCGTCCAAATCTGGGTTGGGAAGGATTTCCTGTAAGGACACAGCCGAAGGATAAGGATTTCCACAGAGAATCCATCCATTATTTTCCTCGTCACCACCTTGCAACGTGTTCGCCTCTAAAGGGACAGACAGGGTTTCCCGAAAAGTCAGGGAGTTGTTTGCTGGGGAAGAAAAAGACAAGGTCTGGATATCGGCGGTTTCATCGATAGCCATCAGATATCCTTTTCCCTTTTCCAAAAGGATATCTTCCGGAGAGAACGCATCCGCAGACAGGACCGTCCAATTCCCATCCGAACGATTATTCTCTGCCCTCCTTCTGCCATCGTATGTCTGAATATAAAGAATATTATTAACCGGTTCGGTTGTCACGGTTGAGGCATCGCCCAATTGGAACCGGGCATCAATTCCTGCCAGAGAAACATCGTGTGGAAAAGAGACAAAATACCATTTTCCCTTTTCTGCAAAGGTGTGTAAGGTAGTCATTTGCCGGGTATGCAACACTCCTTCGGGTTGTATCTGGATCTCTTTCTGATTATTAATCAGATGCAAACATTCGGCTGCCTGGTTAATCCGGACATCCGCATCGATCAACGCGATTCGTCGGAGACTCGTATAATCATGCGACCACAAAGAATGATCATGCCAGGTACCTGATTGCTGTAATAAAGAATATTGTTCTATGTTTCCTACCAGGAATAAACTGTCTATGCAGTAATAACCATCACTTGCCGAAGTCGGTTTTGTAACTTTAATTTGAAGCCGGTAGGGAGCAGACCTTCTACCTCTGTAAAAACATTGTCTGCCAGCATATACTTCCCTGAAATACCGGGAGCAGTCATTGCTGATCACCGTGTAGGGATGAGCATCAACTTCCGTATTTCCCGAATAGAAGTAGGTTGTAAAATAGATATCTTCTTCTTTGTTGACATGCTGGAAGGCAAAAGGAATATGTATTTCAGCCATTTTCAATGCCGGATATATCAAGGTATCAATCGTCAATGTACTTCCGGGATAAAGCCGGATCGCCCGACTGTCGGATGCTCCTTGTATGCCTGCTTCTTGTGGATAAAAGAAATCATACTGGCCGAAAACCGTATAATTAATGGAAAGCGGATTGTCTGAATCAAAGCTCTGATATAATACGGTATCTCTGATAATCAGATTTTTATGCGGATCTTGCACCAGTGATTTCCATTGAAGAGGAGAAAGCCACTCGGATTGTGCGCTCATCGGGCTATTGAAAACCCATTGCACGATAGCTATCAAAATAGCTTGAAAAGGAATATTCTTTTTCATAGTCAATTGATTTTAGTTGTATCATTTGGTGATACCTGATTTATAATTCGCCCTAAAGATAAAGAAAATAATTGAAATGATTATCTTTGTGGCATGAAAGAATTTATCATTAGCGAAGCACAATCAGAAAAAGCCGTTCTGGTAGGATTGATTACACCGCAGCAGAACGAACAGAAGGTAAAGGAATACCTGGATGAACTGGCATTCCTGGCCGATACAGCCGGAGTAGAAGCCGTCAAATGTTTTTATCAGAAACTGGACGGACCGAATTCCGTTACATTCGTTGGTACAGGAAAACTACAGGAAATCAAAGAGTATGTGGTTGAGAATGAAATCGGAACTGTCATATTCGATGATGAGCTTTCTGCCAAGCAGCTCCGAAATATCGAAAAGGAATTGCAGGTGAAGATTCTGGATCGTACCAACCTGATTCTGGATATCTTTGCCCGCCGTGCGCAGACTGCCCATGCCAAAACGCAGGTAGAATTAGCCCAATACCGGTATATGTTACCCCGACTCACTCGTTTGTGGACTCACTTGGAACGTCAGCGTGGTGGTGTTGGTATGCGTGGTCCGGGTGAAACCCAGCTGGAAACAGATAAACGTTTGATTCTAGATAAAATATCCCGTTTGAAGAAGGAACTGGTGGATATCGACAAACAGAAGAGTGTCCAGCGAAAGAATCGCGGGAAGATGGTGCGTGTCGCGTTGGTGGGTTATACCAACGTCGGGAAATCAACTTTGATGAACCTGTTGAGCAAAAGTGATGTCTTTGCCGAAAACAAACTCTTTGCCACACTGGATACCACCGTCCGGAAAGTCATCATTGAAAACCTACCATTTTTGCTTTCAGATACCGTCGGGTTTATCCGTAAGTTGCCCACCGAACTGGTAGAATCGTTTAAATCAACCTTGGATGAGGTTCGGGAAGCCGACTTGCTGGTTCATGTGGTAGATATCTCACACCCGACATTCGAAGAGCAGATTGAAGTAGTCAACAAAACACTGGCTGAAATAGATGATCGGGAAAAGCCGATGATCATGGTCTTCAACAAAGTGGATGCTTTCACTTTTGTCCCGAAAGATGAAGACGACCTGACTCCGAGAAAACGGGAGAACATCGATCTGGATGAACTGAAACGTACCTGGATGGCGAAGATGCAGGATAATTGTATCTTTATCTCGGCGAAAGAGAAAACAAATATCGAGGAATTAAAAGCTCTGCTGTATGAACGGGTGAAACAGATTCACATTACCCGTTTCCCGTACAACGACTTCCTTTTCCAACAGTACGAGGAAGAATAAACAGCGAAGGTAAATTCTTCTATTTTTCAAGTTTAAATGGCGCATATGAGTTTCAGCGAATCTTGTTATCGAATCTTTGAACAGGCCACCGAGGCTTATCATACAACAGATAATATCAATGCCACGGTGCATAACCCGTATCCGGTCAATAGCTTTGAATTTTATTTGTATCTGAAGCATTGGGTAGACGCGGTTCAGTGGCATTTGCTGAATATCATTCACCAACCGGATCAGGAAGCGGGGAAAGTACTGGAGGTCGTCAGTCGCATCGAGAAGATGAATCAAGAGCGTGTGGACCTGGTAGAACTGATCGACAGCTTGCTGCAAGATCGGTATAAAGGGGTAAAGCCTTTGCCGCAGGCAACGTTGAATACCGAAAGTCCGGCATGGGCCATCGACCGCTTGTCCATCCTGGAATTGAAGATTTACCATACCCGGAAGGAAACGGAGCGGACCGATGCTTCGGATGTTTACCTCGCCCGTTTCCGGAAAAAGCTGGAAATTCTGGAAGAACAGCGAAAAGATTTGTCAACAGCCATTGATCAGTTGTTGCTGGATATCCGGCAAGGCAAAAAACACTTGAAAGTGTATAAACAAATGAAATTATATCGCCCCTGAATCAAAATGAAAACAAATAGGAAATGGTGGGGTCTCATCGTGGCCCTTTTCTGTAGTATATCGGTCTTACAAGCTGATGAATGGTGGGAAAAACGGGAATTTCTAACCTATTCACCCCGTTATTTTGGTCCGAATGCCTTTCCTTTCCCTGAATTGATGGGCGGGAAACTGCCTTCACGCTGGGAGGTGGAAGTCAGAGGCGAATATCACACCATGCCGGGAGACCAGACTCAGGATGTCTTTGCCCGCGTTTATATCCCGATTGCGAAAGGAAAAGCCGGTATCATGGCGAACTGGACCATCGCCGAATGGTATAAGACGTCGGAAGCGGTACGCGACGAGCGTTCGGCTGTTGAAACTGAACCAGCCATTCCCTGTCATGGTGATATTGTACTGAATTTTTTCTACCAAGTTCTCCGGAATGAGAAATGGGCCGATATCAGTGTGAGTGCCAACTTAAAGACAGCCAGTGGAAACCGTCTGTGTGATGCCCGCTATACGGATGCCGCGTCTTATTGGTTTGATGTCAATATTGGACGTGATCTCTGGAAGAATCCGGCATACAATTCGTTTGTCCGCATCGAAGGCTTGGCTGGTTTTTATTGTTGGATGACCAACCTGGACGATAACCGCCAGAACGACGCCGTATGTTATGGTGGGGCTGTCAGTGGTGCCTGGAAGAATCTTTCAGCCCGCTGTGATCTGGTGGGTTTCCGCGGATACTTGAATAACGGCGACCGTCCGTTGCTTCTTCGCACAAAACTAGAATACGAGATCAAGAAGAATATCATTTCTTTCCGGTATCGCCACGGCTTGCACGATTTCCTATACGACTCTTATTCGCTGGCTTATATCCGGTGTTTTTGACTTTTCTTCTTTCCTAGAATAGGGGTTTTCCGGTATTTCTTGTCTTAGGGATAAAAGAGAACTTTAAAAGACAAGAAATATGAAAAAGAGTTGGATGATTGGAGTGATGTTATTGGGTGCTTTAACAGCCCAAGCACAATGGAAAATTACCCCGGAAGCGGGCTTTAACGTAACGAAATATACAAACTCACCGGCCAAGATAGGATATAAAGTCGGAGCTGCCGTAAGTTACGATTTCGGGGAAAGCGGATTTGCCTTACAAAGCGGATTATATTATGTGCAGAGAGGAGAAGGAACCATTCGTTCGGGACATTTACATGGATTAGCCAAAGATAATGAAGGAAAAGAAGTCAATGTTGACTCTTATCTTTTAAAAGACGGATCCATTTATTCCATGTATAGTTACTATAATCCTAACAATGGATACTATGAATACGTCAGTAGTGAAATGCCAGTAGGCGATATCTTATATCAAACCGCCTCTTTTTATCAGTACAAAACCCGTAAAGGATATTTTCAACTACCCATTATGGTCCGTTATAATTGGAAACTGAATGATCAGCTACGTTTTCATCTGGCTTTAGGTCCTTATGTGGCCATTGGCATCAACGGTAAAGAGAAATCAATCGAAACAACAATAGATCTACAAGATGAATATATTGGATCAAAGAATGAATTTGAAAACAATATATATGATTATGGCTATTACCGCTTTGACTGGGGAATAGCAGCTGAAACAGGAATTGAAATCAACCGTTTCTCTGCCAAGTTCAGTTATGATATGGGATTAGGCAAAGAAAATAAATACGGTGAGATTGGCTGCAAATACCATACAGCCAGTTTTACGATAGGTTATTCTTTCTAAGTAGAAAATAATTGTCTAGTCCTAAAACGATCTGATCTCTGTTTAGGACTAGACAAATCATCTGCTTTTATTGTTCGTTCCAATAGCGGAGCCAGCCGTCATATCCATCTTGCAGGTTGTACACCATAAACCCCTTTGCCAGCAATTGCTTTGCTGCGATCCGGCTACGGACACCACCTTTACAATAAACTGCTACCGGCTTGCTTTTATCCAATAGAGAATCGGCCAACGCCAGGAATGAATCTTTCTTGACATCTATATTCTGCGCTGAAGCAATATGGCCTTTGGCGTATTCTTCAGCACTTCGTACATCTACCAGTTGTGCTCCGGGATAAGCTGCCCAGCATTGATTGAATGCTGCAGCCGTATAGGTCGTAAAATTCGGATCTTTATCCAAAACTTGCAACGAATCGGGAATAACGACCGACGAAGCAGCCTTGTTTTGTCCGCTAGCCATGCCGGCTGTACACAGCAAAGTCAATATCATTAAAAACTGTTTCATATCTATTTTCGTTTAATCAAATTATAAATCCACACCAACGGTTTGCCTGTTGCCCTTATTAACACACCTGCTTATAAACTCAGGAACATATATTTCCATAATGCAGCTGCATGCAGTGACTGACGAATTTGATCCGTACGCAACAGATCGAGTACTTCTTCCCGCGTAAGCAAATGAATAGAAAGGTCTTCTGTGGCTTCCTGATGCGGAGCGGAAATCGGTTCGACATCCGTTGCCAGGAAGGTATAAGTCAGATTATTCATCGTACTGGGATTGGCAGACATAACCATAAACGGCGACCAATGGCCATTTCCGTAACCGGTCTCTTCCCATAATTCACGACGGGCCGACTCCAGCGGAGAAGCATCTTCCTTGTCGCAGACACCGGCACACAATTCATAACGTACTTCTTCTATCCCATGACGATACTGGCGGACGAAGATAAACTTCCGGTCTTTGGTAATGGCTATCGTATTGACCCAGTTCGGATATTCCAGGATGTAATAGTTCGGGATAATATTTCCGTTAGGTAATTGTACCCGGTCTTTCCGGGCTGTCAGCCAGGCATCCCGATAGAGATAAGTTCGGTCCAACACCTTCCACAATCGGCTTTTCTCTTTATAATCTTGTTCCATACACCACTGCTATTTAAAAATTCGACAGCTTAAAAAAGGATCGATAAAAGACAAGAGTTCCGTTTTCAAATCAAATGAGTTTTGAAAACGAAACTCCCGAGTATTGAATTAAAGACAAAGCCTTTTTAGATCCGTTCCAAGACGTGTTTGATCAGTTCCCAGGTATGTGCTACAGACTGGATACTCACCCGTTCGTCCGGAGAGTGCGGATGTTCCAGATCCGGACCAATAGAGATCATGTCCATTTCCGGATAAGCACCTTGGATAATACCACATTCCAGACCGGCGTGCATCACCTTCACTGCTGCTTCCTTTCCGAATAAGTCAAAGTAGGTTTGTTTCATCAAATCCAGAATCGGCGAATGGATATTGGGTTGCCAACCGTTATAACCGTTGGTTTCTTCCACCTTGGCTCCTGCCAGGGCAAAGATACTTTCCAGACTGGAACAGAGAGCCTCTTTCCGGCTTTCTGATGAGCTTCTCACCAACAGTTTGACTTCGATCAGTTCGTTAGACGATTTGACAATAGCCAGGTTAGACGAAGATTCAACTGTTCCCGGGAAATCATGCAACATGGTGATCACCCCATTCTGACATCCTTCAATGGCATTGATCAGGTCGTCCTGTATTTCTTCCGGGATCAATGTCGCCGGCAGATCCGTCATCTCTGCCGTAAAGCGGATATTCTCTTCGATTCCGGCAAACTCTTCCTGATACATTTCCTGATAATCGGATACCAGTTCCCACAAAGCTTCCACATTATCACCCGGAATGGTCACAATAGCAACCGCTTCACGTGGAATAGCATTCCGCAAATTACCTCCTTCGATAGAAGACAGACGAGCGCCATAATCGCAAACCGCTTCTTTCAGGAAACGGAACATCAGCTTATTGGCATTGGCTCTGCCCAAGTGGATATCCACACCCGAATGTCCGCCTTTCAATCCCGACAGATGCAGACGAACAGCCACATCACCTTCAGGAATATACGTATCTTCTTTGAACTGGAAAGAGATGTTCATATCGGCACCGCCGGCACATCCTACAAACAGTTCACCTTCTTTTTCCGAATCACAATTCAACAGGATATCCCCTTTCAGGAAACCCGGTTTCAGACCGAATGCACCGACCATGCCTTCCTCTTCATCCACGGTAAAGAGAGCTTCCACCGGTCCGTGCTTCAACGAATTATCCGCCAGCACAGCCATCGCCAACGAAGCCCCGATCCCATTATCGGCACCTAAGGTTGTTTCACGGGCCTTAACCCAGTCACCGTCAATCCAGGCATCAATCGGATCTGTCAGGAAATTATGGCTGACCGATGAGTTTTTCTGCGGAACCATATCCAAATGAGCCTGCAAAGTAACCGTCTTCCGATCTTCCATTCCCGGAGTAGCCGGTTTACGGATCAGCACATTGCCTACTTTATCCTGCAAAGTCTCAAGACCCAACTGCTTTCCAAAAGCTACGATATGACGGCTTACTGCCTCAACATGCCCTGTCGGGCGAGGAATCTGGGTGAGCTCATAAAAATAACCCCACACCTGTTTGGGGGATAGTTCCTTAATCTCTGCTGACATAATGTTATTAGTTAGTTAGTTGTTAAGTTGTCGGATTCATGGTTCTTATTTGTGAGCGGCAAAGCGACAACGCCTACCAGACCACAAATACCGGTCCACGCCGTTTGTACCGTATGTACCACCAAGGCAAAAGCGGCAGCGTCGTTTTCATTGACACCGAAGCAGACCAGCGTGGATATAACCATGAAATGCCACGGACCAATCCCGCCCTGCACCGGCACTGCTACACCGATACTACTCATCGTGAAGGCTATCAAACCTACCGATATGCCCAGATCGCGTGTGAAATCAAACGCATAAAAGGTGATATAGAAATAGAAGAAATAACCAACCCAGATCAACAAGGTCTGTATCAGAAACAATCCTTTGCGTTTCATGACCCAAACGCTCCGGATACCTGTCCAGATATTCTTCAAAACTCCTTTCGCCTTTTGGACCAGCGTAAAGTTACTCAAATATTTGAATACAAACCAAACGGCAAAGACAATAATTACCCAAAAAGCATAAATCCAGATCGAATGGAACATCGACTGGAAACCCACGATCAAATCCGGATTACGACGGAAGAAACTGATGAAAAACTCGATGTTGAAAATAAAGATTGACAAGGTGATCAATCCAACCATGATGGTATCACTCACCCGGTCGATCAGAAGTGTACCCAGTAACTTCGGGAAAGAGATTTTCTCATACTTCGTGATCATACCGCAACGCCATACTTCGCCGACACGCGGAAGAACCAGATTGACGGCATAATTTCCCAATACGGCATAAACAACATTGCTCATCCTGAACTTTTCGCCAAGAGAATGGATCAACAATCCCCAGCGAAACCCGCGGACCGTATTGGCAAACAGACCGAACAACAGGGAAAAAAGAATGATCCGGTAATCAACCCCTGTCTTGATGACTTGCCAGATCTCTGATATATCCATGTTCCGATACAGGAACCAAAGTAACAAACAACCCAGCAAAAGCGGGAGAAACACCTTAATTATCGTGTGAAATGTGCTTTTTAGATTCATCAGACACTTCTATTCGTTAAATTATTTGTACTTTTGTATCAGGCAAAGATAAGCAATTTTTAATATAAACCCATTACACCTCGAAGTGAATGAGATTCGTTAAACCGAAAAAAGCATTGGGGCAACATTTCCTGAAGGATCTGCAAATTGCCCATCGGATAGCAGACACCCTTGCCGAGTATAAAGGAACACCTGTCCTCGAAATCGGTCCGGGTATGGGTGTACTCACCCAATTCCTGTTGGAAGCCGAACATGATTTGAAAGTCGTAGAACTCGACCAGGAGTCGGTCGCCTATCTGGATCAGAATTTTCCTGACTTGAAAGGACGTATCATTCCCGCTGATTTCCTGAAGCTGGACTTGTCGTCTCTTTATCCAGGACCGTTCTGCGTGATCGGAAACTATCCGTACAACATATCCAGCCAGATATTCTTCAAGGTGCTCGACTACAAGGATCAGATTCCCTGCTGTTCGGGAATGATCCAGAAAGAAGTGGCCGAGCGACTCGCAGGAAAACCCGGCAGTAAGGCATACGGTATCATCAGTGTCCTGCTCCAGGCATGGTACGATATCGAATATCTGTTTACCGTGAGCGAATATGTGTTCGATCCGCCTCCAAAGGTAAAGAGTGCCGTTATCAAGATGACCCGTAACCAGCGGACCGAATTAGGCTGCGATGAGAAACTGTTCAAGACAGTCGTCAAGACGACGTTTAACCAGCGCCGGAAGACGTTACGCAACTCCATCAAGCCTATTTTGGGAAAAGACTTCCCCGACTATGCGTTACCGGTCTTCGACAAACGTCCGGAACAACTCTCTGTCGAACAATTCATCGAATTGACGTTGTTGGTGGATAACTGGTTGAAATCAGCCAACCGACAGCCGGAAGAATAAAGCTTAGGTAATCTGACAGCCGCTGAGACTGGCGGCTGCCTAACGACAACACTAAAAACGGAGCAGCCATGACAGAACTGACGAAAGAATACATAGACAATCTGAAGAAAATCATCGAAGAGAAAGATGATGTCAAGGCAAGGGAACTGCTGAAAGATCTTTATCCGGCAGATATAGCCGAAATTTATCAGAAACTCGACTTGCAGGAAGCCATTTACCTGTACATGCTGATGGATGGCGAACAGGCAGCCGACGTTTTGATGGAACTGGATGAAGAGGACCGTCATAAATTATTGAAGGAACTTCCGAATGAGTTGATCGCCAAACGTTTCGTGGACAACATGGAGACGGATGATGCGGTTGACCTGATGCGTGAATTGGACGAAGATACACAGGAAGAAATTCTTTCGCACATCGAAGACGTAGAACAGGCGGGAGATATCGTCGATCTGTTGAAGTACGACGAAGATACGGCCGGTGGTTTGATGGGTACCGAAATGATCGTGGTGAACGAGAATTGGAGTATGCCCAAATGTATTGACGAGATGCGCAAGCAGGCCGAAGAGGTGGACGAGATCCATTATGTCTATGTAGTGGACGACGACGAACGTCTGCGTGGGGTTCTTCCGTTGAAGAAGCTGATCACCAATCCGTCGGTATCGAAAATCAAGCATGTGATGAAGAAAGATCCGATTGCCGTGCGCGACAGTGACAGTATTGAAGAGGTAACACAAACCATCGAGAAATATGACCTGGTGGCTGTTCCCGTTATCGATAGTATCGGACGTCTGGTAGGACGTATTACGATCGACGACGTCATGGATGAGGTACGCGAACAGCACGAACGTGATTATCAGTTGGCTTCCGGTATCTCGCAGGATGTGGAAACATCGGATAATGTCTTTACCCAAACGGCAGCCCGTCTGCCCTGGTTGCTGATCGGAATGATTGGCGGACTCAGTAATTCCATCATTCTGGGAGGATTTGAAAACAGCTTTGCCTCCAATCCCAAAACGGCTCTCTTTATTCCGCTGATTGGTGGAACAGGTGGAAATGTCGGGATTCAGTCGTCGGCAATTGTGGTACAAGGCTTGGCCAACAATACCCTGAAAGAGGGAAATATCTTCTCTCAGATTCTGAAGGAAAGCGTCGTATCGGTGATCAATGCCAGTACGATCAGTCTGATTGTATTCATCTATAACTTTTTCATGCTAGGCGACCGGGCGATCACGAGTGCCGTATCACTCAGCCTGTTTACGGTAGTAATCTTCGCCAGTATTTTCGGCACGATCGTTCCTTTGTTACTCGATAAGATGAAAATAGATCCGGCCTTGGCGACCGGACCTTTTATCACAATTTCGAATGACATCATCGGAATGCTGATCTATATGTTCATGGTTTCAGCATTGACCTAAGCCGTCTTTTCGCTTATTTCTGCCATATATCATTTGCCGGATCGAATCCGCCTTCGAACTGATTATCCTCAATGGTGGCATTCGTTACCCGTTCCAACAGAACACGGTGCTTGTTCCAATGGAAGGGCGGATATGCCTCATTCTGATGAATGGTATTGTGGCGGAACACCAGTCCGTCAACCGATTTGGCATAAAGGATCGGAGCATCGAAGGTTTCAAACTCATTATCCTCGATCACAATACCACTGTGGAAATACTTTTCCTGATGCTCCAGATCTGGTATTTCCGGATAAATGGAAATAACGGCATTGGTAAACTGGAACATATTGGTCAGGGCGTTGATAAAGGTATTATGCCGGATCACGATATCCCGACAAGCACCGGTCTCATACCAGCCGTTACAGTCTCCACAAAGCAGGATGGCCGTACCGGATGTATAATCGAATAGATTGTTTTCTACCACGGTCTTCTTGGGTGTGCTGAACAAACTGCCTCGGGCACGGTTATGCCGGATGGTATTATGGGCAAAAACGACTTCCGGAGTCCAGGTCAGGTTCTCTACTCCGATGGATTGTTCGGGAGTAACTTCGGCCGGCAAAGCCTGGGTAAAGGCTATCCGGAACACTTTGGCTCCGCATACCGAATCCTGATCTTCCGGACGGATCGAAGCAATCTGATAAGTGCCATCGAGCAGTTCCATCGTCTTGGAACGGATAAACTGAACCGTATCTCCGGCAAATCCCCAATCAAATCCATACGACTGGGCATGTTCGAACGAGGCCAACAGCGTCTTTTCGTCTATTCGCTGCTGTACCTTTAAATACACTCCGTGCACATTGATGGCATCGTCCATCATATTCTCATACAGACCGTTTTCCGACAGAATCAGTCCCTTACAGTTGGAGAAATGGGTGGCATCGGCCTGTGTCGTGAAATAACGGGGATCTTCTTTTCCTTTCAGGCAGACCGAAAAACTGTCTAAGCGGATGTTATCGCATACTTGTGCCAACAAGCCCATACCTTCCGCATAATGTACCTGTATATTCTTCAGGACAGTATTTGTATTGTGCGACAGGAAAACACCGGGAGCCGGTCGTTGCCATGTACGCATGGCGAGCACCGTACCGGGAACCAGCAACGGATTCTTCCATCCTTCAGCCAATACTTTCCGTCCGCCCAAATCTTTCACCTTCGAGAGGACCATCCGCACATCGCTGCTGTTATACACCAGACGGCGGGTTTCGGGCTCGAAGGCAATACAAGAGGAAGGACAATGGCGCCAGCCTTCTCCTTTTACATATAAGGTATCGCCCGCAATCTCATACTGAACCCAGGGAGCCAGTTCCAAGGTGATTTGTCCGGCCTTGGTATCATTGGCAACTACCGAAGCCTGGGTGATATGCGGTTGTTCGAAATCAATGGAGAAGTTCTTCAGGGTGCAGTTTTTACTGCGTAACAAAGACACCGGAAGCATCCGGCCGTGAAAGACCAGTTCGGCATCCTGTCCATCGAAAGTAATTCCTTCCATGTCTTCCAATGCCACACCGACTGCCTTGGGATTCGGCTGATCGTGATTGGAGACAAAATAAGTACGGGAAGTTGCCTGATCCGGATAAAAGTCATATCGTCCGGCTGGCAAGAGAATCGTTATTTCCTGTCCTTCGGGTACTTCCTGCCGAATATCCTGAATCGCTTTTGCGATCAGCGGAGAGATATTCTCCTTCGTATCCGGACGGATTCCATAATCCGCCAGGTTATACACCGTTTTACCGGTGGATTTGCCTGCACACGAAGCCAACAGGAACAGGCAACAGACCAACGGCCAAAGAAAAATAGTTTGTTTCTTCATGATGATTTCTGTTTTAAGATTTATTATATCGAAAATACTTGACAAACCCCTTGACAAAGTCTATCTTTGCACTGTGGTTTTTTCATAATAGTATTAGATTTAAGGTTAACAAAGTTGATTAGGGGTTGTCGTGAGACAGCCTTTAATTGTTTATAGGCCTCTCTTTCCTTTACTTAGAGACCGAAATCCCGCAGGAAAAAGGATATTTCAGGTTTTCGGAAGACTGATAATAGACTTCCGCAGCTCCGATCTTCAGCTTGGCACGGATCTTGATGGGAATATGATTTTCATCATCGCCGATCCATACTTCTCCCGCAGCTTTGCTTTGGGTGAATGCCTCATCATACACATCCACATAGAAATGGCGTGTCCGGTATTTCACGCCTTCCCGTTCGATGACTTGCTGACCTTCATAACGGAAAGCGGCATGAACGACATCCCGCCCTACGGCTATCAGAAACGGCCGTTCATCTCCCATCTGCAACCGGCTCCAGTCCAACGAACGCAAATACATCGTGGCTGAAAGCATATCGTGTACATTTCCTTCTACAATCAGAGTCGTATCAATTTTGGTACGCGTCAGCGTATAACGTTTGGAATGGATATGTGCCTTGTCGTTCTGATAAGCAAAAGTCAGCTCATCCACCGAATAATAATCGCCTTCATCCGAATGTTTACTGCTATACAGCAATAATCCTTTATCGTATGTATAAAAGCACGCCATCGTATCCCGCATCCGGTAGATCCGCTCGAAAATTCCATTCGTCCGGAAAAGCAGGGAATACTGCCACGCCGGCTGGTTCTGGAAGGAAGCCTTATCTACGGTGAGAGACGCTTCTCCGGCTTTGGCCATGATGAGTCCCCACTTGAAATAAAGCTGATAATTCACCTTTTCTCCCGGCTGGAATCTCGACACCGGAATATCCTGTGCTACCAGCGAGACGCAGCCTAGCAGGCTGCACAGCAGGATCTTCATCCTTCTAGAGAGAAAAACCGCCCAGTCCATTGGATGATGATGATTGTTTGTTACGTCCTTCTTCCCGATAGTCACGCTTCTTCTTGGTCGTTTCTTTCGGTTTGTTCTTGGTGATATCCAGCGGTTTCTGCTTCAACCACGGTGTTTCGCGGATATTCCAGGTCTCTTCTACCTGGAAGTTCTGCATGATGGTGTACATCTTCGGACAGTAAAAGACTTCCTCCGGCTGACGTTTCTCGGCGTAGTTGCCGGTGTCCCAGATTCCGTTTCCGTTGGCATCCAATACCAGACGGGCATAATATTTGTCGGGCTTCAAATCCATGAACAAGACACCGCCGTTCTTGACCGTGGCTTTCCGTACCGGTTCGTCTTTCGTATTCAACAATTCGACATACGCCGGCACCGTATCATTACCCAGGATGTTGATATACAAGTGCCCGTAACTGTCTTCCGGCTTGATCTTGAACTTCGTCTGGAATTTATCGTTCCATTTCCCGTATAAGCTGTAAATGACTGCCGAATCGACACTCAGCTGATACGATTCTCCATATTTCCATTTCCGTTGGATATAGTAGCCCAATGAATTGATCGAATCCTGATAGAAGTCGAAATCAACCACTGTCCAGACGGAATCAATCTCCTGCTCCAGACGAAAGACTTCTTTCTTCAGGTCAATGGCGGGTTCGTCGAAGACGACCGAAACCGTATCAAACAGGTCCATATCGCTGGGCGCGTCGATGGTCATATTCAGGAAAACGATCTCCGGCTCATCGTCCTTTTTCTTCTTACGCTTCTGTTCGCCTTTCCGCCGTAAGACGGTCTGGATCGTATCGGTCTGAGGCTGGAGAATTCCCAGGGAATCGCTTTTCGGATAAGTGATTTCCATCTGCAAGGTATCCCGCTTCCAGACGGTCGAATCGGTTAACCAGAAGGTCACGTTCTTGCCTCCGTCGGTGGGCTGTTCCATATACCAGTCGGCTTGTTCCGGCTCGAAGTTCAAGGGCTTGGGAACAGGGATGGTATCAACCGGAATATTGAAGTGCAGGATAAACCGGTGTTCGTCCGGACGTTCGGGACGAGTCATGTACTGGCGCTCGAATTTCTCCTTAAACAAACGCAACTCGATGTTATCGGGCAAGAAACGGGTATAAGCAATCGCCTTGATGGTGTCGATCGTCAATGAATCGACCCACGTCGTATCCATCCGCGTGGCCGGCTCAAATGTCGGTACGACTACGGAGTCGAGGAAGGCGATGTCTTCGCCCGGCTGGTCGAACTTATAATCGCGGTTCACGTCATTCAGGGCATAAACCCGATAAGTACCGGGTTTGATGTTGCGCACCGTAAAACGTCCCCGGTCGTTGGTACGTGAAGTCCGGTCGAAAGGCAGTTTCCGGAAAGCCGAGTCGGCCAGGTTGCTGTGCAGACCGATCGAAATACCTGGCATCGGCTCCAGGTTCTCTGCATTCAGCACATACCCCGAAATCTCCAGCGAGTCGATCACATCTCCTGTCGAGAAGGCAAACGAGAAGTTTTCCAATACGTTCTTCTCGTTGTTGTCGGCAATCGAATTGGTGAAGTCGATGGTGTATGTCGTGTTCTCCTTCAGCGTATCCAGCAGTTCCACCTGAATCTTCCGTCCGGCACTCCGGATAATGGGCAGTTCCCGTTGCGGAGGCGTGATGATCACATTCTCCGACGGATTATCGATCTGAATGAGTTCGTCGAACAACAATTCCACTTTCTGTCCCTTGAAATTGGTCGTATTAGGCAATGGCATACTGCCGATAAACTTAGGCGGATCTTCATCATACGGTCCGCCGTTGGGCGAAGCCATATTGGCACAAGCGCACAAGACAAGCAGCAGGCACACGCTTGTCCATCCCAGAAGCCGTTGATAGAAACTGTATCTCATTCTCATTGTCTGTAATAATGTGGGGCAAAAATAGGGAAAAATACTGTGATTCCCACTATCCTGCCTCATAAACCCTCGGAAGAAGAGCGTTTCAGTAACTGAAAGCCCAACCGGCAGTACAGGCATTTCTTCGGTTCGCAGTAGTTCCGTTTCAGCTGGATCAGTGCCTGCGTATCTCCGGCATGGCGGGGAATCATCCCGACCTGACTGAACAACGAGACGATAGCGTTCTGCTCCGGAGGAATACATTCCAGCAGCCGTAAGGCTCGGGCCTTGTGTTCGTCCATCCGGTGATAGACGCCATAGGCAAACATCACGGGAACAACGGTGTTGATCAGCAGGATATGGAAGGCATTCTCGCCCAGCTGTTTCTTCCGCGGCGGGGAAGAACGGACGAAGTTATAATGCGTATCCCAGAACTCTGATGCCTGCACCCGGAAGAAGTCCTTGACCTCACGGGGCGTGCGGGCCGACAGGATGGACGAAAACAGGGTGTCGTGCCGGATCCAGATGGCTGCGAGCTGGACAAGCTTGATGTGGGGTGTGGCATTCGGCCGGAGGCGCAGGTTCCGGAAGATATGGGGCTCGAGTGGCTGTAGTCCGTATTTCTTCCGGAGGAATACGTATTCCTGTTGCAAAAGTCGGTAATAATGATGACGATTCTCGTTGGAATCGTTCAGCAAACCCGCTTGTCCGAGGAAGAGGGCTTCGACCTGCGAAACGCTGGGGCGCTGCTTCAGAATGCACTTGAAGGGCAGGCTGCGGGCGAGGCGTTCGAAGGCATCGCTGTTGACACCGAAGCCGAAGTTGCGGCACAGCAGGATGTAGAACACTTCGTTCCAGTCTTTCTGATACTGTTCCAGCCAGCGCAGGATATCGTCTGTCTTCCGTTCCAGCCGTTCTGCCAGCAGGGCATCCGTCCATTGCACGCGAAAGACGGGATCGATGGCGGGCAGGCGTTCCATACAGGCAATGGGACTGTCGCGGGTCAGGAGCCATTCCATGTTGCTGATTACGGTTTCGGGTACCGGAAGCACCAGCTGGGGTATTTCTTCCCGGTTCCGGCGGAAAATAGTTCCGTCATCCTGTTCCACCACATGCAGGATAACATTGTCATACGCCTTGTCGGCCGAGTGTCCGTGCTGCCACCAGTCGGATGCTTTCCGGTGAATCTCCACGCTGCCCGCCCAGACGGTTCCGTTCAGTTTGATTTTCGCATTGAAGAAGTCGGGTCCGGCATCTGTATTCTCAATACCGGGATCCAGAATTTCGAGTGCATCGCCCCGGGTTGTAACCAGACCGGAAGACCGATAGAGGCGATATTTCCAAAGATAGTGAAGTAGCTGTTCCATTATATCCACAGTTAAGGAATTGTACGTAAGGCAAAGGTAAGGAAAGAAATCGGGATTTTTGGTTACCTTTGCGAAAATATTCATCGCCTATGGATTTATTGAACGAGTGGATTAGCAGTATCAACGACGTCTTGTGGTCGTATATCCTGGTGACGCTGTTGCTGGGATGTGCTTTTTGGTTTACCATCCGCAGCCGCTTTGTGCAGTTTCGGATGATGGGTGAAATGGTTCGCCTGCTGGGTGACTCACCAAAAAAGGCGGGCTCGCACGAAAAGCATATCTCGTCGTTCCAGGCGTTTGCCGTTTCGCTGGCCAGCCGTGTCGGAACGGGCAACTTGGCGGGTGTGGCGACGGCGATCACGGTTGGCGGACCGGGTGCAGTCTTCTGGATGTGGATCATTGCCCTGCTGGGTTCGTCGAGTGCCTTTGTCGAATCTACGTTGGCTCAGTTATATAAGCGGAAAGGGAAAGACTCGTTTGTGGGCGGTCCGGCGTATTACATGGAAAAAGGACTGAAGGCGCGCTGGATGGGTATTCTCTTTGCCATCCTGATTTCCATCACCTTCGGTTTTGCCTTCAACTCCGTGCAGAGCAATACGATCTGTGCGGCGTGGGAAAAGGCTTTCGGCATTGATCATGTCTGGATGGGGATTGTCCTGACGGCCGTAACGCTGCTGATCATCTTCGGCGGTATCCACCGGATTGCCCGGGTGAGCGGCGTGATCGTTCCGGTCATGGCGCTGGGCTATATCGTTCTGGCGTTGGGTGTCGTCTTGTTCAACCTCGGGAAACTGCCGGATGTGATCCGCCTGATCGTATCGAATGCCTTCGGCTGGGAACAGGCCTTGGGCGGCGGTATCGGGGCAACGCTGATGCAGGGCATCAAACGCGGGCTGTTCAGCAACGAGGCCGGTATGGGGTCCGCCCCCAATGTGGCGGCAACCGCACACGTCAGCCACCCCGTGAAGCAAGGCTTGATTCAGACGCTGGGAGTATTTACCGATACGCTGATTATATGTACCTGCACCGCTTTCATCATTCTGTTCAGCGGTGCTCCACTGGATGGTTCCACAAACGGCGTACAGCTTACCCAGCATGCGCTGACCAACGAGATAGGACCTTTGGGAGCCATCTTCGTTGCGGTAGCCTTGTTCTTCTTCGCATTCAGCAGCATTCTGGGAAATTATTATTACGGAGAAGCCAATGTGCGCTACCTTACCCACCGTAAATGGGTGCTCAACATCTACCGTATACTGGTGGGCGGCATGGTCATGTTCGGTGCTGTTGCCACCCTCGACCTGGCATGGAGCCTTGCCGACGTCACTATGGGACTCATGGCGCTCTGCAATCTTATCGCCATCAGCCTGCTCGGAAAATACGCTTTCAGGCTGCTTGAAGACTACCGCGCACAGAAAAGCGCCGGTATCAAAGACCCCGTTTTCACCAAGAACCGCCTGAAAGAGGTAGAAAAAGACATAGAGTGCTGGTGATAACCAACTTATTTCGTACTTTTGCAGCCGGAACCGCTGGATGACCTGCGGTCTTGTAATTTGTAATCAGTAATTCGTAATTTGATATGAGTTTATTTGCCAAACTATTCAACAAGAATACCGGAGAAGTATCTTCGAAGAATGTGGAAGACTTCGTGTCACTGACACGCGTCTACTTCCAGTCTGTAATAGCCGCCAACCTGGGCATCACCAATATCCGCTTTGTGCCGGATGTAGCCAACTTCAAGCGTCTGTTCAAAATCCCCACGCAGGGAGGCCGCCTGGGACAAGCGGAAAAGGCCGCTTCGCGCAAGATGCTGATGCAGGACTACGGCATCAGTGAAAACTTCTTCAAGGAAATTGATACTTCCGTCAAGAAGCACTGCCGTACGCAGAACGACGTACAAGGTTATCTCTTTATGTATCAAGGCTTCTCC